>JAABUJ010000120.1_pt1 | contig 174246 bp, 156 predicted proteins | sample 5559131 | NCBI WGS metagenome assembly JAABUJ01 (sample SAMN10711875, study PRJNA513366) | rock metagenome | isolation source: Antarctica rocks | place: Antarctica: Victoria Land, Mt New Zealand nord | collected 2016-01-07
GCGGGCCGCGCGCAACCCCCGATGAGGAAACCACCAACTGGAGAGCCGTGTGCGGGAAAACCGCCCGCACGGTTCGGAGGGCGGGGAGGGCGAAAGCCCTTCCCGACCCCTACTGGCGAGTGGAGGGCGCGTCATTGTGCAGGACCCGTGGTTCGCCTCGCCAGCTGGGGTGGCGTCCTCGACGCGATCGAGGAAGGCGATGTAGTCGCGGGGCCGAGACGTGGGCTGCACCGCCCGAAGACCGTGCCCTCCAGCGTTCTCGGCGCGGCAAAGAGCGTTGTGGCTGCCTTCGAGGACACGGTCGTGGGTGAAGGCCGAGCACCGCGGGGCTCGAGCGGAAGCCCAGGCTGCCGCGACACGTAGAGCCTAGCTAGGTAACGCGCTCGGCGCCTGCCAAGCTGCACGCGAGCGCCGGCGTTCACCAGCGGTAAAAGCGAACGTAGATCGTCTCGGACGAGCTACTGGCGCGCGAAGTCTGGTGGCTCACATGGCCTTCTTCATCATGTGCTTGCTCATGTGCCTCTTCATCTTCATGCGGCTCGGCCCCTTGGTGGGGGCATCATCGTTCGTGGTCTGTCCCATGGCGCCGGCCTGCGAATTGTGAGCTGTCGCAGCGACGGCAGAGGTGGCGACATACGTGAACGGCAGCATCAAAGCCCCGACGGCAACGACGATCTTGAGCGATTTCATGTGGGCGATCCTTTTCGAGTGCACCTCAAGTGTAGCGCTCGACAGACGGCCGACAAGGGCGAGTGGTTCAGACATTGCCACCTGTGCAGGAGTCTGACGCACAGAAAGGTGACCTTCAGCCGTGTGGCAGAAGTGTATCGTTAACGTCTGTGAATCTTGCGAGTGAAAGCACTGTGGGATTCCAAACACAATGGGGCCCAGGAATCCTCGGGTCTGTGCTATGCACGCCATGGCTGCGGGTGGGGCGCGACCTCGATGCGTTGCTGGTGCACTGAGTCGGACGGATGGACCAGTTTAAGCCTGGCCACCGCGCTGGCCGCGGCGGTGCAGACGAAGGGCTTGGGCGGGACAGTGCATCTCACGCCACCCCGATCGCATAGAGGTCGTGCAGGTGCAGGATGCCTACCGGTATCCCGTACCCGTCCACCACGGGCAGCACCGAGCGGCGCTCTTCGTTCAGGACCGCGAGCGCCTGGACGGCAAGCGCATCCGGCCCGATGGTGATGGGCCGGGGTGTCATCACGGCCCCCACCGGCAACCCCATCAGATCGGGGCCCATGTGGCGCCGGAGGTCGCCGTCGGTGACGAGGCCGGCGAGCCGCCCTTCCGCGTCGAGCACGCAGACGCAGCCGAAGCGCTTGCCCGTCATCTCGACGAGGGCCTCCGCCATGGCGGCGTCGGTCGAAACCTGCGGCAATTCCTGGCCGCCGTGCATGACGTCGCGCACATAGGTGAGCTGGCTGCCGAGCTTGCCCCCGGGATGCAGCGTCTGGAAGTCGCGGGCCGAGAAGCCCCGCGCCTCGAGCAGCGCCAAGGCCAAGGCGTCGCCGATGGCCAGCTGCATGGTGGTCGACGTCGTCGGGGCGAGGCCGTTGGGGCAGGCCTCCTCGGCCCGCGGCAGCGCCAGGCACAGGCTTGCGGCGCGCCCGAGGGCGCTGTCCGCATTGCTGGTGACGGCGATCAGCGGGACGCCGAACCGCCTTGCGTAGGTGATGATGTGGGCGAGTTCCGACGTCTCGCCCGACCAGGACAGCGCCAGCACCGCGTCCGTCGACTGGATCATGCCGAGGTCGCCGTGGCTGGCCTCGGCGGCGTGCACGAAGGCGGCGGGCGTACCGGTCGAGGCCAGGGTGGCGGCGAGCTTGCGCCCGACATGGCCCGACTTGCCCATCCCGGTGACGATCACCCGGCCCCTGACGTCGAGCAGCAGCGCCACCGCGGCCGCGAACTCATCGGCGAGCCGCGTGCGAGGTCCGGACAGCGCCGCCTCGAGGGCCGCGATGCCGGCCCGCTCCAGCCGCAGCGTGCGCAGGGCCGACGCGATCGCGCCGGCGTCGGGCGGGACGGAAAGCGAGGAAGAGACGGCCATGGGGGGGTCGATACCATCCTATCGGCGTCATTGCACCCGGCTCGTTTCTTCCTGGCTCAGGAGCGCCGCGTTCTGCGCAGTTCGGATATGAAAGCAAGCAGCGGAGTGTGGACCTTGGCGTTGATGCCTAGGGTGGATGATTCGAACGAACAAGGACCGAGCCCATGAGCCTCGCCATGACCCGACCCGCCCACAGTTCGCCCGCGGCCGAGAAGGATGCGCGCTGGCGGTCCGTCTTGCGCCGCGACGCATCCGCCGACGGCCGCTTCGTCTATGCGGTCCGGAGCACGGGCATCTACTGCCGTCCGTCCTGCCCGTCACGGCGGCCTAAGCCCGAGAACGTGTCGTTCCACCAGACCTGCGCCGAGGCCGAGGCGGCCGGATACCGTGCCTGCCGTCGCTGCCGTCCCAACGGGGTTCCGTTCGCGGATAGGGACGCGGCCGTCATCGTGGAAGCCTGCCGGTTGATCGAGGCGGCCGAAGAACTGCCGAAACTGGATGCTCTCGCCGCGTTGCTCGGGTTGAGCCCGTTCCATCTTCATCGTCGCTTCAAGGCCGTCACCGGACTGACGCCGAAGGCCTATGGGACGGCCCATCGCTTTCGCAGGCTTCGGGAGGGACTGGTCCAGGGCGACGGCAGCGTCACCCACGCGATCTACGGGGCCGGCTTCGGGTCCAGCAGCCGCTTCTACGAGGCCTCGGATGGAGTGCTGGGCATGACTCCCACAATCTACAAGAACGGTGGCCAGGATGCCGAAATCCGTTTCGCCGTCGGCGAATGCTCGATGGGTGCGATCCTGGTGGCGCTCAGCCACAAGGGCGTTTGCGCCATTCTGCTCGGGGAAGACCCCGAGGCTCTGACGCGCGACCTGCAGGATCGTTTCCCGCGCGCCAACCTGATCGGCGGCGAGGCCGGTTTCGAGGAACTCGTCGCCAAGGTGGTGGGCTTCGTCGAGGCGCCGCGGATCGGCCTCGACCTGCCGCTCGACATCCGCGGCACCGCGTTCCAGCAGCGGGTGTGGCAGGCGCTCCGCGAGATCCCGGCAGGGCAAACGGCCAGCTACACGGACGTGGCGCGTCGCCTCGGTGAACCGAAGTCCGTCCGCGCCGTGGCGCAGGCCTGCAGCGCCAACGCGATCGCGGTGGCGATCCCGTGCCACCGCGTCCTGAGGAACGACGGCGCGCTCTCCGGCTATCGCTGGGGCGTCGAACGCAAGCGCGCCTTGCTCGACAAGGAGGCCGAGGCGTGAACGCTGACCTTCGCCATCCAAAGACCGCCCAGAAAGGCCACCAGCTTAGGGCCGCCATCGACCACGGGGAATCCGACCACGCTCGCCCAACGATCGAGTTGTTCGGACCCCTGGACGTTGCGAGGCCATTGTCCGGTCTTCGATCGGCAGCCCATCAGCCGAAGGAACTCGCGTTCCGGATCGATTGCATGGTCGAATCGAGCTCGAATGGCCCCGTTCTGAGATCATCAAGGCTGAGCCGCGACATGGTCGGCAACACAGGATTGGCCGTTTCTTCGCGCCGGACCGCGGGATCGCTCTCGGCCACCTTGACCGCCATGGACCAAAGGTCATCGAGGCGCGACGTTCCGACCTCCCCGCGGTCCTCCGCGATGCGCCGCTGCGCTGCGAGCGCATCCGCTCGCCACGCCGCCGTCTCGCTTGGCTTTTCAACCAGAGCCAGCTTGATCAGGGCAACGAAAATTCGGTGTACGTCCGCCTCGTCATCGCTCGGATGAGACAGGGGGTGCACCGGTTCGTCGTTCGGCTTCGTGTTCAATACACGTCCGCCTGGTAGCGCCCCGCCTTCTTCAGCGAAACGACGAAATCCACCGCATCCTCGCGGCTCTTGCCGCGTGCTGGGCCGCGATGTCGACCATCGCGCCCTCGACATCTCGACATCCTTGGCCATGCGCTTGGCATCGCCGCAGATGAAGAAATGCGCGCCCTTGTCCAGCCACTGCCAGAGTGCCGCGCCGACCTCGCGCATGCGGTCTTGCACGTAGAATTTCTGCCCGCTGTCGCGCGACCAGGCGAGCGACAGGCGGGTGAGCAGACCCGAGGCCTGCATGGCCTGGAGTTCGTCCCTGTAGAAGAAATCCGTGGCCTGACGCTGGTGACCGAAGAACAGCCAGTTCGGACCTGGAGCCTCGATTGCCTTGCGCTCGTGCAGGAAGGCCCGGAACGGGGCGATGCCGGTGCCGGAGCCGACCATGATGACGGGCGTCTTCGGGTCCGGGGGCAGGGCGAAATTGTGCGCCTTTTGAATGTAGACGCGCAGCCTGTCGCCCGGCACCGCCCGCTCGCCGAGATAGGTCGAGGCGACCCCGAGCCGCTTGCGCTTGCCGATGACGTAGCGGACAGCGTCGACCGTCAGGGTCAGCTTGCCGGGTTCAGTCTTGGGCGAGGGCGAGATCGAGTAGAGCCGCGGCTGTAGCGGCTCGAGGGCGTCGACGAAAGCCTCGGCGGGGTCACCGGGATCGTCGGTGCGGGCGGCAATGTCGGCGGGGTCGCGGCGGGCTTCCTGCTCAAGGGCGTCGGCGGCTTGCCCCAGACCCTCTTCATCATCGGCTGCTGTGTCCTGGTGACGGCCGTCTGCGCCGCCCTGGTGCGCTTCTCCGTGCAGCATCAGAACGCCGAGCGGTTGCTCTACGACAAGGCGGTGGCGCAACGAAATGCAACCCGGGGTGGCCGCCTCGCAGTCGCCCATCCCGCCTGATGGCCTCTCGCCTCGTCGTCGTCGGCAACGGCATGGCGGCCGGCCGGGCCATGGAGGAACTCTTCGCCCGGGCGCCCGGGCGCTACGACGTGACCGTCTTCGGAGCCGAACCGCGGGTCAACTACAACCGCATCATGCTCTCGCCCGTGCTGTCGGGCGAGGCGGCCTACGAGGACATCCTGATCCACGACGAGGCCTGGTACCGACGCCACGGCGTGACGCTGCACCGGGGCCGCCAGATCGTCGCGATCGACCGGGAGGCGAAGACCGTGACGGCGCGGGACGGCATGGTGGTTCCCTATGATAGGCTGCTGATCGCTACCGGGTCGTCGACCTTCATCGTACCGATCCCCGGATCGACGCTTCCCGGCGTGCGGGCGTATCGCGACCTCGACGATGTTTTGGCCATGCGGGAAGCCGCGCGCCGTGGCGGCAAGGCGTCGCCGCCTACGCTGGCCCGAAGACATCTCGACAGAAGACGCGCTGGCGGTTCTGTTGGATTTGAATCGGGAACGGGCACAGGGGAAGACGTGATGACCGAAGTTTCCGACATCGCACCGATCGACACGGAACTCGAACGCGCGGTTGCTCGCTACTGCGCTGAGTGGCGCAACCCCGCTCTGGCGGCATTCAGCATACATCGGCACACGTTCACGAGCTGGCATGCCCGAGGCCGCTATGGCCGGGTGCTATGCGGCCTATGCGGCCGATGGCACCCTGCTCTATGTCGGCAAGGCCTCACTGAGGGCGACGATCGGTAATCGCCTCTTCCACCATTTCCAGGTGAAGAGATGGCCGTGGGTCGCAGTTGTGGCTCATATCAGCTTCGTGGCGGTGAGCCAGCCGTTTGAAGCTCCGTCCCTTGAGGAGTTCCTTATCGCTGAGCTGCGGCCGGTTTATAACTCCGTCGGAGGCCAGCCAAAGCCGGAAGCCGGCCTCGAAAAATCTGATCCGGAGAAATTTAAAACGGACCCACTACCCGCGCCTGCGTCGTCTTTGCTTCTGGCGCTCAATGCTCTATCCGTTACTGGATTCAGTCTGACCAAGATATTTGTCGACAGCGTGCATCATCCTTCCGATGGCCATTCGAGGCGGCCAAGGTCACGCGCGCCATCGACGGTCCGCACCACCTGTACGCCGTTCTCCACGAGTTTGTAGAGTGCCAGCCAGCGCTCGATGACCAGCACTCGCGCACCTTCGGCGATCTCCGGGCGGGCGGGACCGAGCCGCGGATAGTCTCGTAGGATCCGGCACCTCTCCTCAATGCGATCATAGATACGGTCTGCCGTGGCCGGGTCCTTCAGCACCAGATAGTCCCAGAGGCCGAGCAGATCCTGGCGCGCGAGGAGAGTATAGCGAACCTGGCCCACTTCATGCCTTGAGCGCGGCCCGCCGTTCGCGCGCCTCTGCCTTCAGGGCAGCAAAGTCGATCTCGCCGGCGTCGCCGCTGTCGACACCGTCCTTCCAGGCCGTGCGCAGCAACTGGAAACGGTCGGCCTCCCGCCGCTCGGTCCCCTCCATCAGTCGCAGCGCCTCGCGCACCACCTCGCTGGATGTCGCGTAGCGTCCGGTCGAGACCTTGGTTTCGACGAATTGCGCCAGCTCTTCGGTGAGCGAGACATTCATGTTCATGACCGAAGCCTCCATCACGACAGTGTGCCAAGAATGGCTGAGATGGGCAATCTTGCATTGCCGCGAGGTGTTCGCCGCCGCAGCGCGCCCATCCGTCGTCTGGCCCCCGCGCGCCCGTCTCGCTATATGGGTTCAACCCAACCCATCACCCGGTCCCTGAATCTTTCCCATGACGACAGAAGACCTCTCGGTCCGCCGGCGCAAGATCGCCTTCCGGGCCTGGCATCGCGGCACACGCGAGATGGACCTCATCATGGGGCGTTTCGCCGACGCGGAACTGACGAACCTCGACGAGGCCGGCCTTGACAGCTTCGAGGCGCTGATGGAGCAGCCGGACCCCGAACTCTACAAATGGGTGTCGGGCGAGGCCGCGGTCCCGGCGGACGTCGATGCCGCGTTCCTGGCGCGCATCCGCGCCTTCCATACGACCAGCGGTGCCCTGCATGGCTAAGGTAGCGGCGGGACGCGTGGTGCAGCCGCCCAAGGTCGCCGCGATTGCCGTTAAGGCCCCCGCGCCGCTGACCGAAATTTCACGCGTCGTCAAGCTGCTGGGCGGCGACGCTCATGTCATGCTGAGCCACGTGCCGGACGGGTTCGACGGCTTCGTGGTGGCCGACCTCGCCCGCGCGCTGGCCCGCGCCGGCGCCGAGCGCCCAGCCGTGCTGCTCCATGTGGCCCGCGAGGGTCAGCGCGCGCAATTGTTCCGCGACGCCGTGGCCTTCGCGGCGCCCGACATCGAGATCCTCGACTTCCCGGCCTGGGACTGCCAGCCCTACGACCGGGTGTCGCCCAATGCCGCCGTCGCGGCCCGGCGCATGACGGTATTATCGCGGCTCGCCCGCTCGCGCTCCACGGCCGAGAAGCCGCGCATCCTCTCGACCACGGTCAGCGCCATCCTGCAGCGCGTGCCGCCGCGCGACAGCGTCGCCAAGGACAGCTTCTCGGCCGCGCCCGGCAATTCGGTGTCGACCGACGAACTCGCGGCCTGGCTCGAGACCAACGGCTTCCTGCGGTCCGACGTCGTGCGCGACACGGGCGAATATGCGGTGCGGGGCGGCATCGTCGACCTGTTCGCGCCGGGCCAGCCGCTGCCGGTCCGGCTCGACTTCTTCGGCCACACGTTGGAATCGATCCGTTCGTTCGATCCCGAGACGCAGCGCTCGGTCGGCCAGCTGCGCTCGCTCGACCTCGTGCCCATGAGCGAGGTGCAACTCACCACCGATGCGATCCGCCGCTTCCGACAGAACTATGTCGCGGCCTTTGGTGGCGGCACCCACAACGACCCGCTCTACACGGCTGTCAGCGAGGGCCGGCGCCATCCCGGGATGGAGCATTGGCTGCCCTTGTTCTACGGCAAGCTCGGCACGCTGTTCGACTATGTCGGTCATTGCCCGATCCTGCTCGATCCGCTCGACGATCAGGCCGCGACCGAACGCGTCGCCATCATCGCGGACCACCATGACGCCCGTGTCGAGGCCAGGCGCCAGCAGCCCGGGTCGGCCAGTTTCAAGCCGCTGCCGCCCGACGCCCTCTACCTCACGAAGGACGAGTGGGACCTGGAGCTCGAGCACGCGCCCGTGGCGCGGATCGCCAACGACGAGGCTTCGGCGGCCGGAAAGACCTCCGCCTCGGGTCCGGCTGCCGTGGTCCATTGCGGCGGCCTGCCGAGCCGCTCCTTCGCGCCCGAGCGCGCGCTCGAAGACGCCAACGTGTTCGACGCCGCGGTGGAACACCTGCGCGAGCTGATGGGCCAGGGCCGCCGCGTGGTGGTGGCGGCCTGGAGCGAGGGCTCGCGCGACCGCCTGCGCGGCGTGCTGGCCGAGCATGGGCTGAAGAAGGCGGAGCCCGTCGGCTCGCTGGGTCAGGCGCTCGGCCTGCCGTCCGGCACCGTGGCGCTCGCCGTGTTGGGCCTCGAACAGGGGTTCTCGGCCGGTGACCTCGCCGTGGTCGGCGAGCAGGACATCCTGGGCGATCGCCTGGTGCGGGCCCGCAAGAAGACGCGTCGCGCGACCGATTTCCTGCAGGAAATCGCGTCGCTGGTACCGGGCGATTTCGTGGTTCACGTCGACCACGGCATCGGGCGCTTCGTGGGCCTGCGCACCATCGAGGTGGGCCAGGCGCCACACGACTGCCTGGAACTGCATTACGCCGGCAACGACAAGCTGTTCCTGCCGGTCGAGAACCTTGAATTGCTGTCGCGTTACGGTTCCGAGGACGCCGAGGCGACGCTCGACCGGCTCGGCGGAGCCGGGTGGCAGGGCCGCAAGGCGCGCATGAAGAACCGCATCCGCGAGATCGCCCACGGGCTGATCAGAATCGCGGCCGAGCGGGCCCTCAAGCCCGCGGTGAGGCTCGTGCCGCCCGACGGGCTCTACGATGAGTTCTGCGCCCGCTTCCCCTACGACGAGACCGACGACCAGCAGAACTCGATCGAGGCCGTGTTGGGCGACCTTGCGTCCGGTCACCCGATGGATCGGCTGGTGTGCGGGGACGTCGGATTCGGCAAGACCGAGGTGGCGCTGCGGGGCGCCTTCGCGTCCGCCATCAACGGCCGTCAGGTGGCGATCGTGGTGCCGACCACGCTCTTGGCGCGCCAGCACTACAGGACCTTTTCGGAGCGCTTCGCCGGGCTTCCGGTCGAGATCGGGCAGGTCAGCCGCATGGTGCCCTCGTCCGAGCAGAAGCGCGTCAAGGCGGGGCTCGCCGACGGCACGGTCGACATCGTGGTGGGCACCCACGCGCTGCTGGGCAAGGCGATCCAATTCAAGGATCTCGGCCTCGTGGTGGTGGACGAGGAGCAGCGCTTCGGCGTCGCCCACAAGGAAAGGCTGAAGGACCTGCGGGCCGAGGTCCACATTCTCACGCTGTCGGCCACCCCCATTCCCCGCACCCTGCAGCTCGCCATGACGGGTGTGCGCGACCTCTCCATCATCGCCACGCCGCCGGTCGACAGGCTCGCCGTGCGGACCTCGATCTTCCCGTTCGACGAACTCATGGTGCGGGAGGCCCTGCTGCGCGAGCGCTACCGCGGCGGACAAAGCTTCTACGTCTGCCCACGCATCGAGGACCTGGAAGAGGCAGGCGCGTTCCTGGCCCGCAGCGTTCCCGAGGTGAAGGTCGTGATGGCGCATGGCCAGATGTCGGCCGGCGAACTCGAAGACAAGATGTCCCATTTCTACGACGGGCATTACGACGTGCTGCTGGCCACCGCGATCGTCGAGGCCGGCCTCGACATCCCGCGCGCCAACACGCTCATCGTGCATCGGGCGGATCTGTTCGGCCTCGCGCAGCTCTATCAGTTGCGCGGCCGCGTCGGCCGCTCCAAGACCCGCGCCTACGCGCTCTTCACCCTGCCGGCCACGAAGCCGCCGACCGCCCAGGCCGAGAAGCGCCTCAAGGTCCTGCAGTCGCTCGACACGCTCGGTGCCGGCTTCGAGCTGGCGAGCCACGACCTCGATATCCGTGGCGCCGGCAACCTGCTCGGCGACGAGCAGTCCGGCCACATCAGGGAGGTCGGTTTCGAACTCTATCAGCAGATGCTGAAGGACGCGATCGAAGCCTTGAAGGCAGGCGACGCCGAACTGGTGGAGGAGGCCTGGTCGCCCTCGATCTCAGTCGGCGTTCCCGTCACGATCCCGGAACATTACGTGCCCGACATCGCCCTGCGCATGAGCCTCTACCGTCGTCTGTCGGCGCTCGAGGACGAGGACGAGATCGAGACCTTCGGGGCCGAGATGGTGGACCGCTTCGGCGCCATGCCGGAGGAGGTTCGCCAACTCCTGAAGCTGATGGCCGTCAAGGGCCTGTGCCGACGCGCCCACGTCGAGAAGGTCGACGCGGGTCCGAAGGGCGTGATCGTCGGCTTCCGCGACAACAGCTTCATGAACCCGCAAGGGCTGATACGGCTGATCCAGGATCCGCGCCAGGGCGCCAAGGTGCGGCCCGACATGCGGGTGGCCTTCGCGCGCGACTTCGACCGTCCCGACGACCGGCTCGAAGGCACGCGGCAGATCCTGCGGAAACTCGTGGAGATCGGCGCGCGAAAGGCGGCCTAGACGGCCGAACCCTGCCGCGGTTCCTCGCGCACCGGCGATCCGGCGCTCCGTCGGTCATTGCGCCTCGATCTATCGTGGCTCACATTGCGGTCGAGCGTTCCAAGGCGAGACTCCATTCAATGATCAGGACCGTTTCGACCGCAGTTCTCGTCGCCTTGGCGGCGCAGTGCGGCGCCGCACTGGCCGATGAGAGCCGGGACGCGATCGCGGCTCCGACCGGCAAGTCGTCTCTGACGGTGCATGCCGTGGGAGCGCAGATCTACGATTGCCGGGCCGACGCCGGAGGCCACCTCGCGTGGACGTTCCGGGAACCGGTCGCCTCGCTGATGAGCGGCGGCAAGACCGTGGGCCGACACTACGCCGGGCCGACCTGGGAGATGGCCGACGGCAGTCTCGTGGTCGGAAAGGTGGTGGCGAAGGCGCCGGGGCTGTCGGTTGCCGACGTCCCGTGGCTGAAGCTCGCCGTGTCCGAGCGGAAAGGGGACGGGTCTCTGAAGGACGTTACCACCGTGCAGCGTATCGCGACCGAGGGCGGCACCAAGGACGGCCCCTGTCCGGCCGAAGGTGCTTTAGCCGCGCAGCCCTACGCGGCGGACTACATCTTCTCCCGGCCTTGACGCGGGCACCAGGTGTCGCCGGGCCTTAAGTCTGCCCCGGCCGGAGCGTGTAGAAGATGTGGTGGCCGATGACGTCCATCTTCTTCAGCGACCGCGCCCAGAACGGCCGCACGTAGTTGGCATGGTAATGGGTCGAGCCGCCGATGTCGGACACGTAGGTGGCGCCATCCGTCACCTCGCGGGCGATGCGGACCGCATTGGCCCAGGGCTCGCCCTCGCTGACCCTGAGGGCATGGCCCTCGCAGGCAAAGGAGAACTGGCAGGCGTTATGGTGCTGCTGGTTCTGGAACACCACCCCGCAGACGGAGCCGGGATAGAGCCCGCTCATGGCGCGGTTCAGCACCACCTGGGCCACGGCCGCCTGGCCCTCCTCGGGCTCGCTGCGCGCCTCGAAATAGACCGCCTGGGCGAGGCAGCGCTGCTCGGAGGCGGATTTGGCCGTTTCGATCATGGCGGCGTAGTCGGGATGATATTGCGCGATCCCCACGACGGTCTGGTTCTTCAGGACGAGGCCGTGCGGGCCGCGTGAGAACTTCGGCAGGGCGGCGATCTCGATCGGCGCTCCATCGGCCGCGGCGGGCGTGGACGAGGCGAGCGATTCGGCGCGCGCGACCGCCGGCGTGGAACCATCCTGGACATGGGGCGTCGTGGCGCTGGCCGAAGCCCGCGGTGAGGACGCGGCGTGCGAGTGCCTCGTCGTGAGGCTCATCTCCGGCGGCAGTGGCTGGAGCCTGGTGGCATCGGGCCAGGGCGCGTCAACCGGACCGGGCACGAAATCTGCCGGCCGTTCGGCCGGATCGTCGGCCCCGAAGGCAAGGTCTGCGGCCCGATAGGCGGGAAGCGCCCCTACGGCACGCAGCCGGGTATCGAATGTCGGCCGCATCGCCACGGCTGGGTCGATCCTTTGGCTTCGATCGACCATGGGCAAGATTCGGTGGTCGCCTTTGGCGACCGCCCTCGGCTCGATCTCGCCCGCATCGGCCTCCGCGGCGTGCGTCTCGCGTGCGCCGCCATGCACGGAACGCGTAAGAAGATCGGCACGGGGCAGGGTGAAGCCGGTGCTTTCGACGGCATCGTTACGGCTCGGGACGAGGTCGTCCGGCATCGCGGGCGCGAGATCGGTCAGGTCGACGCGGGTCGCTCCGATCACGGAGTCCTGCCCGGCGTCGGCCGTCGCCGAGACGAGCAGCCCCGCGGCGAGGCACCACGGCACCACAGTCAACCCGGCCCACGACAACCGGGAACGCGACCGCAGCTTGCGGCGAACCGCCATACGCGTGCGCATCATACGTGACCCCCGTCATCCGATATCGCGCGGCCGCTCGACCCTGCGGCACCTGGCCCGACCGCGACGGTTCCGTCCTGCTCGGGGCTTTTCGGATCTTGGTTAATCGAACGCCGACGGCCTTCCTTATCGGCCGCGATGCTTGCGGAACCCTTAATGTCGGCCTCGACCGAGGCGCTCGGTCTCCCTCGGGAGATCAGTCGAAGCGCTCCCAGCCGTTCAGGCCGAGACGCTCCTGGGGCTTGAAGCGAGCCTTGTAGGCCATCTTGCGCGAACCCTCGACCCAGTAGCCGAGATAGACATGAGGCAAGCCCATGGCCCTGGCGCGCGCGATATGGTCGAGGATCATGAAAGAGCCGAGCGAACGGTCGGTCTGATCCGGATCGTAGAAGGAGTAGACCATGGACAGGCCGTCGGCCAGGATGTCGGTCAGGCACATGGCGGCCAGGGGCCCCTGGCCGCGCTTGGTGATGGCGGTGTCGGGTCCATGCCGCCGATATTCGGTGAGCTTCGTCTGCACGTGCGAATCCTCGACCATCATGGCGAAGTCGAGGATGCTCATGTCGGCCATGCCGCCCTCCCCGTGCCGTGCGCCGAGATAGGCCCGGAAAAGCGAATATTGCTCGGCCGTCGGCTTCGGGTCGACCGGGGCGGATACGAGGTCCTCGTTGCGCTGGAGCACGCGGCGAAAGCTCTTGCCCGGCTGAAAACCGTCCACGCAGACCCGCACCGACACGCAGGCGCGACACATTTCGCAGGCCGGGCGGTACGCGATGGTCTGCGAGCGACGGAAGCCCGACTGCGTCAGCGCGTCATTGATCGAGGCGGCGCGGCGGCCGATCAGGTGCGTGAAGACCTTCCGCTCCAGCCGGTTCGGCAGGTAGGGGCAGACCGACGGCGCCGTCAGATAGAACTGCGGGGGGTCGCGGGGTTCACGCGTCAAGCCGTCGATCCCAAATGGCCCACGAACTGGTTCGACGGCTGTCCCATGGCATGATGCTCGGCTCCGCCCTGCAACGGAAAGGATGTCACAGGCGCCGCACCACGATGACGCCGGACATCATATCGTGCAGACATCGCTTGTCGGTCATGAACAGGGACAGAAGAAGCACCGGCGGGAACATCCAGCTGAAATAGAACAACACCGCATGCAGGGCGGCGTTGATGAACGGCACGCGCGCACCCGTCGAATCCATGCGCAGTTCCAGGCCGACGAGGCGCATGCCGGGGGTCGCCATCGACGGACCCGACACGGTCAGCCCATTGTAGAAAAAGGCCACGAAGGGGAACAGGGGCGGCAGGATCACCAGCGACAGCCCGAAGGTGAGCACCAGGAGCGCGAGCCACAGCCCGAACGCCACGATCGACACCAGCACGAGGTCCGCCGAGAGCGCCGCGAGGCGCCGCCGCCTGACGCTGTCGAGCGCTCCCTGCGGCAGCCCGGCGCGGCCGCCTGCCCGTGTCATGCCGCGCGGTGTCGAGATGAAGGCCATGGACGTCGTCACCCTGCTGAGCCGGATCGAATTTGGGACGGCGCAACGCCCGCTGCAAGCCTCTTCGCCGCGCCATGCTTCAGATGCGGCGCGGCGCCAACTCCCGATCGCCGAACAGGCCTCCCGGTCGCAGCGTCAGGGCCACGACGAGGAGGAGGAAGATCACGAGATCCCGATCGGCGATCGGGAAGTAGCTCGACCAAAGCGCCTCGATCAGCGCGATGCCGATGCCGCCCAGAAAGGCACCCGGCACGGAACCGATGCCACCCACGATGGCGGCAATCAGCGCCTTGAGGCCGAGCCCCGTCGTATATTCGACGCCGAGGCCGCCGTAGTGCAGCGTGACGCCGGCCCCCGCGAGCCCCACCAGCGCGGCCGCGAGTCCGTAGGTCTCGAGCGACAGCCTTCGTGGATCCACCCCGAAGAGCGATGCGGCCCCGGGATCGTCGGCCGCGGCGCGCCAGTTCCTGCCGAAGCGGCTGAACCTGAAGGCGACCAGCAGGGCCGCCGCGGCGCCCGCGGCCGTGCCGGTCAGGATCGCCGCCATGGGCGTCACTGTGACGACAAATCCGCCCGCGCGGGCGAGCCTGATCGGATCGGCCAGCAGCGAGCGCACCCAATGGGGCTGAGCGCCCGTCACGAGCCGCAAATATTCCTGCAGGAACAGCGCGATGCCGATCGTGGCCACGAGGCCCTGCTGACCGGAGGCGGCGCGAAGCCGCCACAGGACGAGCCGCTCCATCACGAGCCCGTGCAGTCCGGACGCCCATAGGGCCAGCGCGGCCGCGAGCGCCAGTACGCCGCCGGCAGGCGCTGCGGCGAGTGCGGCCGAGCCGATCACGGCCGCGAGGCCGCCCACCGCCGCAAGCGCCCCGAAGGCCAGGTTGATGCGCCCGTAAAGGCCATAGACGATCGAGTAGGCGGCGCCCAACAGGCCATAGACGGCCGCGTTGGGCAGGGCGTCCAGGAGCTGCTGCAGCAGGTAGGCGACCGAGACCGGGAGCACCGGGAGGGCCGCATCGTGTTCGTCGTCGAGACCCGGATCCACATCCTGTGCCTCGTTCGAGCCGAGCCAGAAGCGTCGCAGCAGCACGAGATGCGTTTCGTCGAGGGCTCCCGCCGGGGTGGCGAGCGCGACGAGGTCGGGTTGCGGTCCGCCCGCGAAGCGGCACTCGAGCCAGTTCAGGCGAAGGTCGGGATCTTCCGGCACGATCGTCAGCCTGACGCCCGCCGGCAGGTCGCCGCTCGACGCGAGGGGGCTCTGGGCCGTGATGCGGAGGCGTACCTGGTCGGCGAGGCCGGCCGCGGCCATCCGGCAGAGCGAAGCCTGATCCCGATCGACGCTGCGGGAGCATCCCACAAGGGCGAGAAGGCCGATCAGCGCCGGGATGGCGCATCGGACGGGGCGCATCGGCGGGGTCCCGCCTCGTCCTCGGACGCTCAGCCGCCGCGGATGAGCCGCTCGGCGACCCTGGGCGCGAAATACGTCATCACGCCGTCGGCGCCGGCACGCTTGAAGGCGATCAGGCTCTCCATCATGGCCCGCTCCCCGTCGAGCCATCCATTGTCTGCGGCCGCCCTGATCATCGCGTATTCGCCCGACACTTGATAGGCGAAGGTCGGCACCCCGAAATGCGACTTCACCCGGTGCAGGATGTCGAGGTAGGGCAGCCCGGGCTTGATCATGACCATGTCGGCACCCTCGGCGAGGTCGAGTTCGACCTCACGCAACGCCTCCAAGCCGTTCGAGGGGTCCATCTGATAGGTCTGCTTGTCGCCGATGAGGGCCGCCGAAGTGCCGATGGCGTCGCGGAACGGGCCGTAGAAGGCCGAGGCGTATTTCGCAGCGTAGCTCATGATCTGCACGTCCTCGAAGCCCTCGGCGTCGAGGCCGGCCCGAATGGCTCCGACGCGCCCGTCCATCATGTCGGAGGGTGCGATGATGTCGGCGCCGGCCCGCGCCTGGACGAGGGCCTGGGCGACGAGCACCCGGACGGTGGCGTCGTTGACGATGCGATGCCCGTCGAGCAAGCCGTCATGGCCATGGCTGGTGTAGGGATCCAGGGCAACGTCGGTGAGCAGACCGATCTGCGGCACCTCGGCCTTGATGGCCCGGCAGGCCCGGCAGATGAGATTGGTGTCGCGCAGGGCTTCGGATCCCGTGGCGTCGCGGAGGTCCGGATCCGTGTAGGGGAACAGCGCCAGCACCGGGATGCCGAGTTGCGCGGCCCAGACGGCGCTCCGGACCGCCTCGTCGATGGAGAGCCGATCGACGCCCGGCATGGATGCGACGGCCTCGCGCCGCCCCTGTCCGTCGATGACGAAGAGCGGCCAGATCAGGTCGTCCACGGTCAGAAGGTGCTCGCGCACGAGCCGCCTGGCCCAGTCGGCCTTGCGGTTGCGCCGCGGACGGCGGATAAGGCCGAGGCTCGCGTTGAGACCGGACTCGCTTGCCGGCTCGCTCGGTGAGAAGCCCGGGAGTCGTGACGTCATGGGCGAATGAGGTTTCCTGTGTTGACCCACCAAGGTTAGCACGGTGGCGTACGGGCCGAAAGTTGCGAGACGCCACGGTGGCTGCCGAGGGACCGCCGCACGGGCCGGTCGGCATGGCACCGGGCCTAAGCGGATTGCTCTAAGCAGGTTCTTACGACCTGCTTACGCTTCAATTGTTGAGCAGCGTTGATTTCGCTTCGAAGAGGGAATCCACCGTAGCGCAGGCCACGCAGGGCCGCTTAGACTTGCCTACACCCGGAATGTTGAGCACGGTTGATTGCGTTCGAGGTCGGCGCAACCAACAGAGGCGCAAGCCACGCAAGGCTGCTTGGACCGTCGCGCGGAGGATGCAGCATGCAGAAATCGACGGCGAAGCGCAGGATATCGGCATCCGCCCCGTTGGCCGCCATCGCGCTCAAACCAACGGGGATGCGCGAGGACCAGACGCGACTGGGCTTCGCGCTGGTCGTCTTCATGCGGGTGACGGCCGTCATATGGATTATCCAGGGCCTGCTGCAATGGGGGGCCTTCCTCTCATCGGGTCCGGATGGGGCGAGTTCCTTCACTGCCCTGGCGGGTCCCGCCATGGTGGCGGCCTTGTTCTTCGCCGTCGTGGATTTCGTGGCGTCCGTCGGCCTTTGGCTCGCGGCCCCGTGGGGCGGCGTCATCTGGCTCGTCGCGGTAGGCGCGCAGCTGCTGGTGCTCGTCGTGATGCCGGGCTTTTTCGAGCACCCGGTCGGCGTCGGCATTCTCGATCTGGGGCTCATGGCGGGCTACCTGGTGCTGGTTTGGTTTTCGGCCCAGGCAACCGACACGGTGGCCTGATCGCACCACCCTGCTCAAGTGCAAAAAGCTGCTTCGACAGTGTTCTTGTGCAGAGTGGCCGCAACAGCTCGGCACATACAAATTTAATCGAGTCGGAACGGTCGTGGTAAAGGGGAGATAACGTTCAGTATCGGTTGACGATGACAAGTAAACCTTGCGTTCAGGCTGTCGCTTAAACTCGTCTTCATCGACACGCCCTACATTCGCCGTATCAGGAAGCGGCCGGCCACCGGCCCACGGGCAGCAGACAGGGCGTCAGATGCAAACCGCAAGCAAAGCCGAAGCCGCACAGGACCGCAGCGAGCGCCTCGCCGAGGTGCGTCCTGCCTATCTCGAATCATTGACGCTGGTGGAGCGCCTGCACCGCAGGCTCCTCGACGTCATCAAAGACGAGTTCGACCGGCGCGGCCGCGGCGACGTCAACGCCGTCCAGGCCCTGCTGCTGTATAATATCGGCGACAAGGAACTGACGGCGGGCGAACTGCGCACCCGGGGCTATTACCTCGGCTCCAACGTGTCCTACAACGTCAAGAAGCTGGTGGAAACCGGCTACCTCCACCATGCCCGCTCGCGCATCGACCGCCGTTCGGTCCGCATCAGCCTCACCGAGAAGGGCAAAGAGGTTCACACCATCGTCTCGGCCCTCTACGAGAAGCACGTGCTCACGGTAGAACAGATCGGGGGCATTTCCACCGACGAGTTCAACCGCATCAATCAAGCGCTGGTCCGTCTCGAGCGTTTCTGGACCGACCAGATCAAGTATCGGTTGTGAGTTCGAGCGCGGGCCGTCCGGCGGAACGCCTTGTGTTTGCGGGGGGCCGCGCATAGGTTCCATCCAACGAGAGCGCGGGCGGCCATCGGGCCATATCGTCGTGGAGGTTGGTCATGGGTGGAATGAGCATTTGGCACTGGATCATCGTGGGTGGCGTCCTGCTGCTCCTGTTCGGTGGCAAGGGGAAGGTGTCCGACCTGATGGGCGACTTCGCCAAAGGCATCAAGTCCTTCAAGAAGGGTATGGCGGACGACGAGGTGGCCGAGACCAAGCCGGCCGTCGTGGCCGAACCGGTACGGCCGATCAGCGACCCCCTGCGCACCATCGACCATCGAACCAATGGTACCGTCGAGACGACCACGGAAACCCGCCGCGTCGGCTGATCGGCACCGCCTGGTTCGAGCAGTGTCGGATGGTGTCATGTGCCTCGGGCCCACGCGGCTCGGGGTTTTGGGTGCGTTCCGGCCTCTGTCGCCCCCCAGCGTTCTCATCCCACAAGACTCCTGACGACCATGCTGGATTTCGACGCGAGCAAGCTCCTGATCATCGGCGTGGTCGCGCTCGTGGTCATCGGCCCGAAGGACTTGCCCCGCGTCCTGCGGCAGGTCGGCCAGATGGTCGGCAAGCTGCGCCGGATGGCGGGCGAGTTCCAGGGCCAGTTCATGGATGCCATGAAGGAAGCCGATCTGCAGGACCTGCGTAATGAAGTGGCAAAGCTGAAGGACACGGCTTCGCTCGACGTGGCTTTCGACCCGGTCCACGATATCAGGACGGAACTGACGAAGGCCGTCGAGGCGAAACCCGCGTCGCACGATCTGCCCCCCGCAACCGGTGAGATCGAGCGTCCCGGCTCCGATGCCAAGGCGGCCCTGGCCGACGCCCCGGCCCGGGCGGCTTTGCCCGACATGCTCGGTGACTTGGCTTTGGCCGAGCCGGCCCACCACACGGTGGCGGCGTCGGCCGGTGCCGTGGATGCGGTCTCGGCGCCCGGCCCTGGTGCGCCCGATCACGTCAGGCGGCGCAAGATCGTCGTGCCCAAACGTCGCGCCCCGGGCGACCGGCTGACCCCTGCAGGTGGCGGCGCGACCGGGGCGGGCCGCACCCGTGCCTATCTCGCCCCGCGGCGCGATCCCCGTCCATGAACCAGCATGTCGACGACATCGAAGCGTCCAAGGCGCCGCTGATCGAGCACCTGATCGAACTCCGTGCCCGATTGATCAAGGCATTGGCGGCCTTCCTCGTGGCCTTCCTGTTCTGCTTCTACTTCTCCCACGCGATCTACAACATCCTCGTCGAGCCTTACGTCGGGGTCGTCGGGGCCGACAAGGCGACGCTGATCGCCACGCATTTCCTCGAGCAGTTCTATACCAATCTCAAGCTGTCCATGTTCGGCGCCGCGTTTCTCGCCTTTCCGATCATTGCGACCCAGCTCTACATGTTCGTGGCGCCGGGCCTTTACAGGACGGAGCGCAAGGCTTTCCTGCCTTACCTCGTGGCGACGCCCGTGTTCTTCTTCCTGGGAGGACTGCTGGTCTATTTCGTCGTCATGCCGCTGTTGATCCAGTTCTCGGTGCATCAGTTGCAGCCGCCATCGCCCGGGCAGGCCACCATCGAATTGTTGCCCAAAGTCAGCGAGTACCTCTCGCTCATCACCACGCTGATCTTCGCGTTCGGCATCGCGTTCCAACTGCCCGTGATCCTGACCCTGCTGGGGCAGGTCGGCATCATCGACTCTGCTTTCCTGCGCACGAAGCGCCGCTACGCCATCGTGGTGGTGGTGGTGGCGGCCGCCATCCTCACCCCGCCCGACGTCATCTCGATGTGCTCGCTTGCGCTGCCCATGCTGCTTCTCTACGAAGGCGCGGTCCTCACCGTGCGGGCGATGGAAAACAAACGCGCCCGCGCGAGCGCCGGCTCCTCGACCTGATGCGGGCTCCGGGACCGGCTCCCGCGAAAGCGTGGCGGAGCATAGATGTTCGATATCAGGTGGATACGCGACAATCCTGAGGCGTTCGATCAAGGGCGTAGCGTCCGTGGCCTAGCACCCCTGAGCACAGCGCTGTGCGACCTTGACGACCGGCGCAAGTCCGCGATTCTGCGGCTCCAGGCCGTGCAGGAGCGTCGCAACGCCATCGCCAAGGAAATCGGCCAGGCGATGGCCCGGAAGGACCCGGAGACCGCGGATCGCCTGAAGGCCGAAGTTGCGAGCCTCAAGGCCGAGGCGCCGGCGCTTGAGGCTGAGGAGCGCGACAGCAGCGCGGTCCTGAATGCTGCGCTGTCCGAGATCCCCAACGTTCCGGAGGGCGACGTGCCGGTGGGGGCCGACGAGCGCAGCAACCAGGAGGTGAAGCGCTCGGGCCAGCGGCCCGCCTTTCCGGACGGGGTCGAACCGAAGGAGCATTTCACGCTCGGGGAGACCCTGGGTCTCATGGACTTCGACGCGGCCGCGAAGATGTCGGGCTCGCGCTTTGTCGTGCTGCGCGGAGGCCTCGCCCGGCTGCACCGCGCGCTCGGCCAATACATGATCGACCTTCACGTCGACCGGCATGGTTACGAGGAGATCGATCCGCCCGTGCTGGTGCGCGATGCCGCCATGTATGGCACCGCGCAACTGCCGAAGTTCCGCGACGACCAGTTCCGGGGGGGCGACGAACACTGGCTGATCCCCACTGCCGAGGTGCCGCTCACCAACTTGGCGCGTGAACGCGTGATCGACGAGCGCGATCTGCCGCTGCGGTTCACCGCTCTGACGCAGAGCTTCCGGGCCGAGGCGGGTGCTGCCGGGCGCGACACGCGCGGCATGATCCGCCAGCATCAGTTCACCAAGGTCGAACTCGTCTCCATCACCACGCCCGAAGCCTCGGCCGAGGAGCATGAGCGCATGACCCGCGCGGCCGAAGCGGTGCTGGAGGGGCTCGGCCTGCATTATCGCCGCATGCTGCTGTGCACCGGCGACATGGGTTTCGCGTCGCGCAAGACCTATGATCTTGAAGTCTGGCTGCCGGGCCAAAACGCCTTCCGCGAGATCTCGTCCTGCTCGGTTTGCGGCGACTTCCAGGCCCGCCGCATGGAGGCGCGCTACCGGCCGGCCGGGGCCAAGGCGAACCGCTTCGTTCACACGCTCAATGGTTCGGGTGTTGCGGTCGGTCGCGCCCTCGTGGCCGTGATGGAGAACTACCAGGAACGCGATGGAGGCATTCGGGTGCCGGACGTCCTGATCCCTTATATGCGGGGGCTCGAACGGATCGAGCCGAGGAAAGCTCCCGCTCTGATCCGAGAGGCCGATGCCCTCATGGTGCCGAACTGATATGCGGATCCTCATCACCAACGACGACGGCATCCATGCGCCCGGTCTGGCGGTGCTCGAACGGGTTGCAGCAGACCTCGGGGTCGAGGTCACCGTGGTGGCGCCCGAGACGGATCAGTCCGGAGTGGGACACTCGCTGTCGCTCAACGATCCCTTGCGCCTGCGCGAGGTGTCGCCGGGCCGCTACGCCGTGAAGGGAACGCCGACCGATTGCATCATCTTGGGGGTCCGCACCATCCTGGCCGAACGGCGGCCCGACCTCGTGCTGTCGGGCATCAACCGCGGCCAGAACGTCGCCGAGGACGTGACTTATTCAGGCACGGTGGCGGGCGCCATGGAGGGCACGCTGATGGGCATCCCGTCGGTCGCTCTCAGCCAGGCCTATGGGGCCGGCACGGGACGCCACGACCTCCATTGGGATTGCGCGGAACGCCACGCCGCCACCGTCGTCCGCCGCGTGCTCGAGGCCGGCATCCCGCGCGACATCCTGGTCAACGTGAACTTCCCCGATTGCCCGGCCGACGACGTAGCCGGCATCGCCGTGACCACCCAAGGCAAGCGGGACACCACCCTGATGCAGGTCCACGAGCGGGAAGACGGCCGCGGCAATCCCTATTTCTGGATCGGTTTCGCGCGCGGTCAGTTCACGCCCGTCGAGGGCTCGGACCTCGAGGCCTTGCGGCACCGCAGGATCTCGGTGACGCCGTTGCGCCTCGACCTGACCGATGAAGAGACGCGCGAGCGCTACGCCCGCGTCTTCGGCTGAAGCGCGGCGCCATGCCGCTCTCGTCTCCTTCGGGACCGCAAGGGCCGGGCCTCGAGGCCAAGGCGGAATTCGTGCTGCGCCTGCGCGCCCGCGGTATCCGGGATCTCGGCGTGCTGCGCGCCATGGAAGCGGTGCCGCGCGATGCCTTCGGGCCGCATCGCTACGCCGACCTCGCCAACAAGGACGTGGCGTTGCCCTTGCCCTGTGGCCAGACCATGGCCGAGCCCTTCGTGGTGGCCCGCATGATGGAGGCGCTCGGACCCACCCCGTCGTGCCGCGTCCTCGAGATCGGCGCGGGTTCCGGCTACGTCACGGCGTTGCTGGCCCGGCTTGGGGGCGAGGTGCTGGCGGTCGAGCGGTTCCGCAGCCTGGTGGTCTACGCCAAGACCCGGTTGGCCGCACTCGGCGTCGCCAATGCCGCCGTGGTCTGGGGCGATGGCTTGGCGGTGCCCCCCGACGCCGGGCCGTTCGACCGCATTCTCGTCCATGCCGAAATGTCCGAGATCCCGGATTGTCTCGCGGCGCTGCTGGGGGAAGGCGGCGCGATCGTCTTCGCCCGCCCCGGGCGACCCGGGGAAAGCCGCCCGCAATATCTCGTCCGGGCCGCCCGCGTCCCCGAAGGTGGCTGGGCCGAGGTTCCGGTCGCGCCGTCGCGATTACGCCCGCTGATCGACGGGCCCTCGCGCGGACTGTGACGGGCTGGCACCATCGGGTTTAACGCCCCCGAGATTTAAGTTTCGAGCAAATTCGCCATCGGTGGATTCATCTTAAACCGTCCCTTAACCGGCATGCCTTTACATGGTCTCTATTGAGGCCCGCGTGTTGTGGATGGTCCGCTGATGAGTAAGCTGTTGTCGCCCGGACTTTACCGGATCGCGATCCAGATCTGCGCCATGAGCGCCGTGGCGGCCCTGATGAGCGGTTGCTCGTCCGACTCGACCCGCTTCGGGGACGCCTTCGGCAACCCCTTCGCCACGGGCTCGACCGCGAAGCCGCAGAAGACCTCTTCCTTGAAGCGGCCCGTCGGCACCGGTCGCACGCCCCCCGTGGTGGCCTCGGCGCTGCCGCCGCACGGAACTGCCGTCGCCAGCGCTGCCCCGGTCAGGTCGGCTCCGGTCGCGATGTCGCATGAGACGACCGGCTCCATCGGGTCTGCCCGAAACGTCCCGGGCTCGTCGTTCGGTGGCTGGAGCGGGCAGGGCGGTGCCTCGGTCCAGGTGGCCCAGGGCGACACGGCCGCAGTTTTGGCCCAACGTTACGGCGTCCCAGAGAACGTGCTGCTCCAGGTCAACGGCCTGCATGCCGCGGGCGAGATCCAGCCCGGCGCGACCATTGTGGTGCCGGTCTACAACGCGGTCGCCGGCGTACCCGGCGCGGTCCCCCGCGTGGCCCAGGCGGCCCCGGCGCCGCTGGTCCACCCCGTCTCGCGGCGCATCGCCGCGATCGAGCCCCCCGTCTCGCGGCGCGTCGCCACGATCGAGACACCCGCTCCGCGCGTCGCCGCAATCGAGCCCGCCAGACCGGCCGTGAAGGCGGTTCCGGTCCACATCGCAAGGGCCCAGGCGCCGCTCGCCAGGGTGGCTCGCGTCGAGCCGGTGCCAGGTCACAAGGGCAAGGTCGTCTTGGCCCCGGTCAAGGTCGCGGCCGTTCAGCCCCACGTGCTCCGGGCTCCCGTCGAGGCCGCCGCGATCGAACGCCCCGCTCCGAAATCCAAGGCCGTGGCCGTCGCGGTCGTGGTGAAGCCGGTCGCGGCCGTGGTGAAGCCGGTCGCGGCGACGGTGAAACCGGCACCCGTCAAGGTTGCCAGGCTGCCGGCACCGACCAAGGTCGTGGCTGCGTCGGCCGCCGCCAAGGTGGTCCCGGCCAAGGTGACGGCATCTGCGGCCAAACCCGAGCAGGTGGCAGCCGTCGAAACCAAGAAACCCGTGGACGACACCCCGACCGCCAGCGTGCCACCGGCCGCAACCGCAGCGGCGGCGTCCCCCGCCACCGACGGGCCTGAATTCCGCTGGCCCGCCCGGGGCCGGATCATCCAGGGCTTCAAGGGCGGCGCCGGCGGCAATGATGGCATCAACATCGCGGTGCCGGAGGGCACGCAGGTCAAGGCGGCCGAGGGTGGGGTCGTGGCCTATGCGGGCAGCGAACTCAAGGGCTACGGCAACCTGGTGCTGATCCGCCATCCGAACGGCTACGTCACGGCCTATGCCAATAACGGTGAGATCGACGTGAAGCGCGGCGAAACCGTGAAACGCGGCCAGATGATCGCCAAATCGGGCCAAAGCGGCAACGTGTCCTCTCCGCAACTCCACTTCGAGCTCCGCAAGGGCGCGCAACCCGTCGATCCGACCAGCTACCTCGCAGGTCTGTAAGGCGCCTCGCGACAACTCTCGGATGCCGGGATCCGGCCGACAGGCGTCCGAAGGTCGGCGACGAGTCGATGCCGCAATCAGAGACGTCGGGTCCGAACCCAGCCATAGGGCTCGGCCCGCGCACCCCGAACACGGCCGCCAGCGCCAAGCGCTCCGGCCAGGAAAGCCGCCCCGCCGCGAGACACTGTTGGGCGTGCGATCGGAGACGGCGGGTCCAAAGACAGGCCCGCCGTCTTTCGTCATCCGAAGGTCACGCGACCGGCTCCGTCGACGGTCCCCCTAACTCCGCACGGGCCTCGCTCGGCGTCAGAACACGTAGCCGACCCGGGCCCCGATGGCCGTGATGCCCTCGTTGTGCGAACAGAATCCGGCGTTCGAGGCATGCTCGGCGATGGCCATCACGTTCCAATGGTCGTCGAGGTGATAGCCCAGCGACGCGGATTCCCGGAACATGACCGTGCAACCGACGCGGATGTCGGTGGTGTTGGTGATGACCCGGTGGGTGTTGCCGTCGTTGGCGTCGCCGCCGAAGGTCACTTCGCCGAAGAACCGCCGATAGATCGGGAACTGCCAGGTCACGCCGCCATAGACGTCGCTCGTGCCCCCGGCAGTGTTGAGGTTGCCACCGAGGTGGAAGCGCGGGATCAGGTAATCCCAGGCGCCATTGAGGCGATAGGGCTTCACGGTCAGAACTTCGCCGTTGACGTCGACGGAGCCGAACTCGTGCTCGTAGACGCCGTGGGCCAGCAGGCCGAAACGCGCTTCGGACAGGATGCCGTAGGGGTTCGTCACGGGCGCCGCGACCGGGGCCGCGAAGATGGGCAGGGCGGGCGTCGGCAGGTCCGCCGCGAAGGCCGGCATCGCGGCTCCCGCGAACAATGCTCCGGCCATCAGAGCCCGTCCCAAACGAAGTCGCGTCATGTGGCAGTCCTGCTCCAGCGACCCCGGAATCGGTCGAATTCGTGGCCGGCGCGAGCTTAGGTTTGGGTCAGCCGCTTGTCCAGGCGACCCGCCAGGTCCTGGATGAACTGCCAGGCCGTGCGGCCTGACCGGCTGGCCCGCGTCGTCGCCCATTCGAGCGCCTCCGGCGCGACCTCCCCGCGCGTCATCCCGAGCCCGAAATGATCGGCATAAGCCGTCACCATATCGAGATAATCGTCCTGCGAGCATTTGTGGAACCCGAGCCACAGCCCGAAGCGGTCGGACAAAGAGACCTTCTCTTCAACGGCTTCACCGGGATTGATGGCGGTCGCGCGCTCGTTGTCCATCATGTCGCGCGGCAGCAGATGCCGGCGGTTCGAGGTCGCGTAGAACAGCACGTTGGCCGGGCGGCCCTCGATGCCGCCTTCGAGCACCGCCTTCAGCGATTTGTAGCTCGTGTCGTCGGCATCGAAGGACAGGTCGTCGCAAAACAGCAGAAATGGATGCCGACTGTTGCGCAGAAGACTCATCAGGGCGGGGAGCCCGCCGATGTCCTCGCGGTGGATCTCGACGAGCTTCAGCCGCGTCCCGTCGGACAGAGTCTCGGCCTGCACGGTCGCATGGGCGGCCTTCACCAGGGACGATTTGCCCATCCCCCGCGCCCCCCACAGAAGCGCATTGTTGGCCGGCAGCCCGGAGGCAAAGCGACGCGTGTTGTCGAGCAACTGGTCGCGCACGCGGTCGATGCCCTTCAGCAGCGCGATGTCGACGCGGTTGACCTGCGCCACGGGCGTGAGCGTGCCGCCCGATGACCAGACGAAGGCATCGGCAGCGTCGAAATCGGGACTGGGCGGGGCCTCGGGCGCGAGACGCTCCAGCGCGAGCGCGATGCGTTGGAGCAGCGCCGGCGTGAGGTCGGAGGGGGTTGCTGAGGGCAAAGGCCGGCTCCGATCGCGGTTGGGGCGCCCAGGCTTATCCCGGTCCCGTGAGAAGGCTGTCAAGCGCCGGCCAGCCGGCTACCCGGCTCGGCGGCTCGCCATTGCGTCGCCCTGCGCGCCCCTATATGAGGCTCGCAGCCGTGGGCCGGGCCCGCCGGACACGGCGCGGGAGTTTCGGCGTGTTCACCCCTGCATTCGCACAGACGGTTGGCGGCTTCGGCGCCGGCTCCGACATTTTCATGCAGGTGGCTCCGTTCGCGGCCATCCTGGTCATCATGTATTTCCTGCTGTTGCGGCCGCAACAGCGCAAAGCCAAGGCGCATCAGGAGCTGGTCGGCAACGTGCGGCGCGGCGATATTGTGGTGACGACCGGCGGGATCATCGGCAAGGTCACCAAGACGACCGATCCGGCCGAGGTCGAACTCGAGATCTCGCCCAACGTCCGCGTTCGACTGGCACGCCCCATGATCTCGGAAGTGCGGGCCAAGGGCGAGCCCGTGAAGGATGCCGTGCCGGCTGCGAAGAGTTGAGGCGGGTCGACGGCGGCCGAGGCCTTCCATTCCCCGATCCCGGGGCCAGGCCGTCGGCGGGAAAGCCGGGCCGACGTAGCACCGAAGTTTCGAAGCCATGATGCGATTTGCGACCTGGAAAGTCGTCACGATCATCCTGGGGACGCTGATCGCGATCCTGGTCGTGGTGCCGAGTCTTCTGCCGCCCGACACTCGTGCGGCGCTCGACCGCGTGCTCCCCGTCCAGGCCAAGACCATCGTGCTCGGGCTCGACCTCCAGGGGGGCGCGCATCTGCTGCTCGAGGTCGATGCCGCCTCGCTGGCCAAGACCCAGGTCGACAATCTGCGTGACGACGCCCGCCGTCTGCTGCGCGAGAACGGCGTCAAGCTCAGCGGTGGCATCGGCGTGCAGAATCGCGGCATCCAGTTCCGCGTCGCGGATGCGACGGAGCGTGCCAAGATCGTGCAGAGCTTGAACAGCCAGGCCAGCTCGTTCGGCTCGACCCTCACCGGCTCCGTCCGGGATTATACCGTGAACCAGACCGGCGAGGGCCTGGTTCAGGTGCAACTGACCGATGCTGGCATCAACAACCGGATCCACCGCGCCGTCGACCAGTCCATCGAGGTGCTGCGCCGTCGGATCGATGCCTCCGGCACCCGGGAACCGACCATTCAGCGTGAGGGCAACGACCGCATCGTGGTCGAGGTGCCGGGCCTGCAGGACACGCAGCGGCTGAAGGACCTGCTCGGCACGACCGCCAAGCTCGAGTTCAGGCTCGTGGCGCAGCCGGGCGCCAATCCCGCCGACGTCGAGCAACTGCCGTTCTACAAGAACACCCGCGAGGGCACCGAGGGGGTCGAGAAACGCGTCATGGTGCAGGGCGAGGACCTGACGGATGCGCAGGCGAGCTTCGACCAGCGATCGGGCGAGCCGGATGTCGATTTCCGCTTCAATCTGCGTGGCGGCCAGCAGTTCGCCGAGGCGACCTCGCAGAACGTCGGCAAGCCTTTCGCCGTGGTGCTCGACAACCAGATCGTGACGGATCCCGTGATTCAGACCGCGATCACCGGCGGCTCGGGCGTGATCACCGGTCGCTATACTGTGCAGCAGGCCAACGACCTCGCGGTGCTGCTGCGCGCCGGCGCGCTTCCGGCCAAGCTCACGGTGATCGAGGAGCGCACGGTGGGTCCGGGGCTCGGCCAGGATTCGATCGATGCCGGGAAACGAGCCTCGCTCGTCGCGGCCGTGCTGGTGGTGGGCTACATGCTGCTCACTTACGGCACCTTCGGGCTCTTCGCCGATATCGCGCTCGGTGTGCATATCCTGCTCATCTTTGCCTCCATGGTGCTGCTCGGCGCCACGCTGACGCTCCCGGGCATCGCCGGGATCGTGCTCACGATCGGCATGGCGGTCGACGCCAACGTGCTGATCTATGAGCGCATCCGCGAGGAGAACCACAACGGCCGCAGCGTCATCGCGTCGCTCGATTCTGGGTTCAAGCGGGCCTTCGCCACCATCGTGGACTCCAACGTCACCCTGTTCGTGGCGGCGCTGATCCTCTACCTTTTCGGCTCGGGGCCGGTCCGCGGCTTCGCGGTGTCGCTCGGCCTGGGGATCCTCACCTCCATCGTGACCGCCGTCACCATGACCCGGATGATGATCGCCCTGTGGTATCGCGCCAAGCGGCCGCAGCACCTGCCGATATGAGCGAAGGAGAACAGTCCCATGCCGCTGCTTCGCCTCGCGCCTGAGAACACCAAGTTCGGGTTCATGCGCTTCCGGCGCTACAGCTACCCGTTCTCGGCCGTGCTCTCGATCGTGTCGGTGCTGATGTTCGTCCTGATCGGGATGAATTTCGGCATCGACTTCGCGGGCGGCACGTTGATGGAGTTGCGCGCGAAAGCGGGCTCTGCCGACCTCGCCGAGTTGCGCGACCTCGGTGAAAAGGCCGGGCTCGGCCACATCGAGGTCCAGGGCTTTGGCAACGCGACCGACGCGATCCTGCGCTTCGGTGTGCAGCCCGGTGGCGACCAGGCGCAGGAAGCCGCCGTCAAACGGGTCGAGTCGGCCCTCGGCGACCGTTACGATTTCCGCCGGGTCGAAGTCGTGGGCCCGCGCGTGTCGGGCGAACTGGTCCAGTCCGGTACACTCGGGGTCGTGGTGTCGATCTTCGCAGTGCTGCTTTACCTCTGGTTCCGCTTCGAATGGCAGTTCGCGGTGGGTGCCGTCATCGCCACCATGCACGACCTGCTGCTGACCGTCGGGTTCTTCTCGGTCACCCAGCTCGAGTTCAACACGACCTCGATCGCCGCCATCCTGACCATCGTGGGCTACTCTCTCAACGAGGCCGTCATCGTTCTCGATCGCATCCGCGAGGTGATGCGCAAATACAAGCGCATCTCGACCGCCGAGATGATCGACATGTCGATCAACGCGGTCCTGCCCCGCACCATCATGACGGCCACCACCGTCTTCCTGGCGCTGCTCGCCCTGGTGCTGTTCGGCGGCGAGGTCATCAAGAGCTTCTCGCTCGCCATGATGTGGGGCATTTTCGTCGGCACCTATTCGTCGATCTTCATCTGCTCGCCGATCCTGATCTACCTCGGGGTGCGGACCGAGCAGCGCGCCGAACTCCGGGCCGGGACGCCGGGCGCGGGCGCGGGCGGCGCCAAGGACGCGGCCGCTAAGGGCGGGGGCAAGCCGGAGCCCAAGGTCGCAGCTGAGTGAGCGGCCCGGCGCAGGGCAGCGGCTTCCTGGCCGGTCTCCACGCCATCGACGGCTACGGCGCCGGCGGCTTCAACTTCGGTGACATGTCGCACCGCGGCTCGATCCTGGCGGTGCCGAGCGGTGTGTATTCCTGGCCCGTCACGGTCCCGGGCGACATCACGGCCGCCTCGCTGGCACCGGTTTTCGCGGCCGAGAGGGGCACCATCGAGCTCCTGCTGCTCGGCACGGGCCTCGATCTCGTACCGGTGCCCGAGCCGCTCCGCCGGCAGCTCAAGTCGGCCGGCATCGTGGTCGACCCAATGGCGACAGGCGCCGCGGCCCGCACCTACAACATCCTGCTCGGCGAGCGGCGTCGCGTCGCGGTGGCGCTGATCGCAATCGGGTGATCGGGTGCTTGGCCGAGAGTCCGGTTTTCGACCGCTGAAGGTCTGCGATCCTCCCCCGAGAATCGGGGGAGGGGGACCGCGCGTAGCGTGGTGGAGGGGGCGACGGAGCCCCGCCGGGCTGTCGTTTCCTGCGGAAGCAAAACGCCTCCGAGTTCCTTCGGAGCCGCCAGGCTCGATCAGCGTCGTCGCACCGGCGTATGGGCTGTCACAGCACGTTGCGCCCGGTCGCGCCCCCTCCACCGCCTTTCAGGCGGTCCCCCTCCCCCGCTGCGCGTGGGAGGAGCTCGATCGACGGTGGCGTTCGAAAGCCACTCGAGAGCTGCGGGTACTCGCCGGGTGACGGGCGATCTCGCGGCCTCCTACGCGCATTGCGAAGCGCAGCTTCGCGCCGAGGACCACGACGCCTGGCTCGCGGCCCTGTTCGCGCCCGCCGCGGCCCGCCCGCATCTGCACGCCCTCGGCGCCTTTGCATTGAAGATCGGGCACGTGCGCGAACGCGTGCGCCAGCCGATCGCCGGCGAGATCCGGCTGCAATGGTGGCAGGATGTGGTGGACCGCGAGCGGACCGACGAGGCCACGGCCCATCCGGTCGCGGCCGCACTGGTCGACACGATCGCGCGCTGCTCCCTGCCGGCGTCGCTCTTCGGCGACATCCTCGACGCGCAGCGACTGGCCCTTTATGACGAGCCGCCCGCGGATCTGGCGACGCTGGAGCGCCGCTGCATCGCGCTCCACGGGACCCCAATTCGACTCGCCGCACGGGTACTCGGCCGGACGGGAAAGGCCATCGATGCCGCGGCCGACGACGCCGGCGTGGCCTTGGGGATCGCGGCGCTCCTCGGCAGGAACGGAGACACGGGCAGCAGCCGCCTCGTCTCGGTGCCCACCGATCTTCTCCGGCGCGACGGCTCCGCTCAGGGCGAGGTGGCCGGCGCGCCGGCCATGCCGCCAAGGCACCTCGCCGTCGCGGAGCTTCGCGCGGTGGCTGGGCGCCGCCTCGCCGCCCTGCGGCAGCGCCGCCCCGACATCGGCCCTGCCGGCCCGGCCTTTCTGACCGCTGCCCTCGTCGAACCTCGGCTCACGCTGGCCGCGAAACGCCTGCCGACGTCGTCTCGCCATGATGCTGAGGTCGCACGCTGGAGGCGGCAGTGGCGGATGTGGCGCGCCGCCCGGAAGGGCGGCGTCCTCTGACGTCAAGCCTCCTCGCGCTCGACCGGCAGATCCGCCCGCGAGCCCCACTCGGACCACGAGCCGTCGTAGAGCTTGACGTCCTCTTTGCCGAGCCGGGCCAGTCCGAAGGCCAGCACGGCTGCCGTGACGCCCGACCCGCAGGTCGTGATGACCGGCTTGCCGAGGTCGACGCCGGCTTCGGTGAAGGCCTGCTTCAGGGCCACGTCGCTCTTCAGATGCGTGCCGTCAATGAGGGCCGTGTAGGGCAGGTTGATGGCGCCGGGCATGTGCCCGGCGCGCAGACCGGCGCGCGGCTCCGCCACGATGCCGCGGAAGCGGGCCGAGGCCCGTGCGTCGACAACCTGGGCACTGCCGTCCTCGAGCGCCGCCGCAACCTGCTCGGCCTCGGCCACGTCGTCCAGGGCGGGTGAGGCCTCGAACAGGGTGCCGAGCCGGTTCGATTCGCCTGTCTCGACCGGGTGGCGGCCCGCGATCCAGGCCGGGTAGCCGCCGTCCAGCACGGCGACATCCTTGGCACCGAACAGACGCAGCATCCACCAGGCGCGGGGCGCCGTGACGACGCCGCTTCCGTCATAGACCACGATGCGCCGGTCCGCCGGAATGCCGAGCTTGCCGACGGCCGCCGCGAAGTCTGCTGCGGAGGGCAGGGTATGGGGCAGATCACTTGCCGGATCGGCGATGCTGTCGTGGTCGAAGAACACCGCTCCCGGAATGTGCCCGGCCAGGTACTCGGCATGGCCGCCGCGATTTTGGGTCGGGAGGTACCAGGACGCGTCCACCACGACGAGATCGGGCTTGTCGACCTCGCCGGCCAGCCATTCCGCCGTCACGAGCTTAGCCCCCGCCGCGTTCGATCCACCCATCGCGTCGCCTCCTTAGCTGGTCCACCGCGGCCTCGCGGCGCGCGTCTGTACGGGATCAACGCCCACGCACCCGCATCGTTTCGCGGTCCAGGCGCTCGGGACCGCCGACCCTTCCCAACCGCCTTGCCGTCGCCTAGAACCACCCGGTCCCGAACCGGCACTCCGAGGCTTCCATGACCGCCATCGTCGCCATCGTCGCCCGCGAAATCCTCGACAGCCGCGGCAACCCGACCATCGAGGTCGACGTGCGCCTGGAGAGCGGAGTCCTGGGCCGAGCCGCGGTGCCGTCCGGCGCGTCGACCGGCGCCCATGAGGCGGTCGAACTACGCGATGGCGATAAGGCCCGCTTCGGCGGCAAGGGCGTGCAGAAAGCCATCGCCAGCATGGCGCCGATCCTGAAGGCACTGCGCGACATCCCGGTCGAAAACCAGGCGGCGCTCGACCGTGCCATGATCGCCCTCGACGGCACGCCGGCGAAAGGGAGGCTCGGCGCCAACGCCATCCTGGGCGTGTCGCTGGCCGCGGCGCGGGCGGCCGCCGAAGAGGGCGGCCTGCCGCTCTACCGTTATGTCGGCGGCGTCGGTGCCAACCTCCTGCCTGTGCCGATGATGAACATCCTGAACGGCGGCGCCCACGCCGACAACCCGATCGACTTCCAGGAATTCATGATCATGCCGGTCGGCGCCCCGTCGCTGAAGGAGGCAGTGCGCTGGGGCTCGGAAGTGTTCCAGACCCTCAAGGGGGCACTGAAGAAGGCCGGTCACAACACCAACGTGGGCGACGAGGGCGGCTTCGCCCCGAACCTGCCCTCGGCCGAGGCGGCGCTCGATTTCTGCCTCGACGCCGTGCGACAGGCCGGGTTCAGGCCCGGCACCGACATCGTGCTGGCGCTCGACTGCGCCGTGACCGACTGGTTCAAGGACGGAAAGTATCGTTACGAGGGCGAAGGCAAGGTGCGGTCGTCGGAGGAACAGGCGCAGTACCTCGCCCAGCTCGCGGCCGACTACCCGATCGCCTCGATCGAGGATGGCATGGCCGAGGACGACTGGACCGGCTGGAAGATCCTGACCGACCTCGTCGGCGACCGTTGCCAGATCGTCGGGGACGATCTCTTCGTCACCAATACAGATAGGCTGGCCGAAGGCATCCGCCGCGGCGTCGCCAACTCGCTGCTCGTCAAGGTCAACCAGATCGGCACGTTGACCGAGACCCTCGCGGCCGTCGAGATGGCCAAGGCCGCCGGTTATACCTCGGTGATGTCGCACCGTTCGGGCGAGACCGAGGATGCCATCATCGCGGATCTCGCGGTCGCCACCAACTGCGGGCAGATCAAGACCGGCTCGCTGGCGCGTTCCGACCGGCTCGCCAAGTACAACCAGCTGATCCGGATCGAGGAGACGCTCGGCAGCCAGGCCCGCTATGCCGGCCGCAACGCCCTCAAGGCACTCGCCAAGCCGTGATGGGCTTCGTACTTAACGGACCGTCAACTTAGGAAGAGCAAGGTGCGGCCATGGTCGTTCGCACCCGGCTCCGCGCCATCCTGACACCCCTCCTGCTCTACGCCGTATCGGGCGCGATGTCGGCGTATTTCATCCAGACCGCGATCCATGGCGAACGTGGCATCAGGACCAAGGAAGACTACAAGATCCAGATCGCTGCCCTCCGGGCCGACCTCGACCGACTCAAGGCAGAGCGGGCGCAATGGCAGCATCGTGTCCAGCTCATGCACAGCGATACCGTGGACCGCGACCTCGCCAGCGAGGAAATTCGCCTGAAGCTCGGCTTCGTCGATCCCCGCGACCTCGTGATCTTCACGGACGCCAACCGGAAGCGGTAATCCAGCGCAGGCTGCGGCCACCCCTGCGTTGCACCACGGATTGTGCATCGCAGCATGCGCCTCCTGCAGATAAGTCATGCAAAACAGCATGTTGGTGCGCTGTTGAAGCGCCTGCACGCCTCTCGCTTTCCCGGGCCGGCTCCGCTACTTTATGCACTGACGTGTGAGCGGCGCCCGCAAGGGCGCCGCTGTCGCATGAAGGAGCGTCCATGGCCGTAGCCGTACAGATGAACCGCGCCGACGATGACGGCGCGACTGCCGCGGGGCAGCAGAACGAATTCGCGTCCTTCACCAAAGCCGAGGACCTCGATGCCTACCAGGACATGCTGCTGATCCGCCGCTTCGAGGAGAAGGCCGGCCAGATGTACGGCATGGGGCTGATCGGCGGCTTCTGCCACCTCTACATCGGCCAGGAGGCCGTGGTGGTGGGCATGAAGATGGCGACGACGCCGGCCGACAAGGTGATCACCGGCTACCGCGACCATGGCCACATGCTGGCTTGCGGCATGGACCCCAAAGGGGTGATGGCGGAACTGACGGGGCGGCGGGGCGGCTATTCCAAAGGGAAGGGCGGCTCCATGCACATGTTTTCCAAGGAGAAGAACTTCTACGGCGGGCACGGTATCGTGGGCGCACAGGCGTCGCTCGGAACCGGGCTTGCCTTCGCGAGCCAGTATAGCGGGGACGGCTCGGTCGCCATGGCGTATTTCGGCGACGGTGCCGCCAACCAGGGACAGGTCTACGAGAGCTTCAACATGGCGGAGCTCTGGAAGCTTCCCGTGATCTACGTGATCGAGAACAACCGCTACGCCATGGGCACGTCGGTGACGCGGTCCTCCGCCCAGACGGATTTCTCGAAGCGCGGGGTCTCGTTCAACATCCCGGGCGAGAAGGTGGACGGGATGGATGTTCGCGCCGTACGCGATGCCGGGCGCCGCGCCGCCGATCATTGCCGCGCCGGCCACGGCCCCATCATTCTGGAGATGCAGACTTACCGGTATCGCGGCCACTCGATGTCGGACCCGGCCAAGTACCGGACCCGCGAGGAGGTACAGAAGATGCGGGACCAGCAGGACCCCATCGAGCAGGTCCGCACCCGCCTGATCAAGGACCACGGCACCACCGAGGACGACCTCAAGGGCGTGGACGCCAAGATCCGGACGGTGGTGACCGAGGCGGCGGATTTCGCACAAGCCAACCCAGAGCCTGAGCCGTCAGAACTGTGGACCGACATCACGCTCTGACGACGCGGGCGATCCAGGGAAGAACAATGGCCACCAACGTATTGATGCCCGCTCTGTCGCCGACCATGGAGCAGGGCAAACTGAGCAAGTGGGTCAAGAAGATCGGCGACCAGGTCAGGTCCGGCGATGTCCTGGCCGAGATCGAGACCGACAAGGCCACCATGGAGGTGGAGGCTGTCGACGAGGGAACGCTCAGCGCCATCCTGGTCGAGGAGGGAACCGACAACGTCGCCGTGAACACGCCGATCGGCGTCATCGCGGCGGAAGGCGAGCCGGCCGATGCGGCGCCCAGGCCGGCCGCCAGCGCCGCTGCAGCGTCGTCGGACGAAAGTGCCGCAGCGACTCCCGATGCAGCCTTGCCGGATGGCACCAGGCCGGGAGCGCCCGATCTCGCCTCCAAGCCCAAGGCGCCCGGCCAGGACGGCGGCGGCCCCAGGGCCGACGCGGCCGACCACGGCCTCGACGGCGGTACGGCGGCGCCCCCCGAACCCGAGTTCCCGGCCGGCACCAAGATGGTCACCATGACGGTGCGCGAGGCGTTGCGTGACGCCATGGCCGAGGAGATGCGTCGCGAGCCCAAGGTCTTCGTGATGGGTGAGGAAGTCGCCGAATACCAGGGCGCCTACAAGGTCACCCAAGGCCTGCTGGAGGAGTTCGGCGCGAAGCGTGTCATCGATACGCCCATCACCGAGCACGGCTTCGCCGGCATCGGGGTCGGGGCCGCAATGTCGGGCCTGAGGCCCATCGTCGAATTCATGACCTTCAACTTCGCCATGCAGGCGATCGACCACATCATCAATTCGGCCGCCAAGACGCTCTACATGTCGGGTGGTCAGATGGGTTCGCCGATCGTGTTCCGCGGCCCCAACGGCGCGGCGGCCCGCGTCGGCGCGCAGCACAGTCAGGACTATACGGCCTGGTACTCCAACGTCCCCGGCCTCAAGGTCGTAGCGCCCTATTCGGCGTCCGACGCCAAGGGCCTGCTGAAAAGCGCGATCCGCGACCCGAACCCGGTGGTGTTCCTGGAGAACGAGATCCTTTACGGGCAGAGCTTCGAGGTGCCCGAGCTCGATGATTTCACGATCCCGCTCGGAGTCGCCAAGGTCGCCCGGGCCGGTAAGGACGTGACCATCGTGTCCTGGTCGATGGGCATGAGCCTCGCGCTCAAGGCCGCCGACGAACTCGCCAAGGAGGGCGTCGAGGCCGAGGTGATCGACCTGCGTACCATCCGGCCCATGGACACCGACACGGTCGTGGCCTCGGTCAAGAAGACTGGCCGCTGCGTCACGGTCGAGGAGGGCTGGGCGCAATCGGGCGTGGGCGCCGAGATCATGGCGCGGCTGATGGAACACGCCTTCGACTACCTCGACGCGCCCGTCGTGCGGGTCACCGGCAAGGACGTGCCGATGCCCTACGCGGCCAACCTCGAGAAGCTGGCGCTGCCGCATGTGGCCGACGTGGTCGAGGCCGTGAAGGGCGTGTGCTATCGCTGAACCATTTTCGCCCGGCCTGCGCGGCCGAGCGCTTGGCGCATTCCGCCGAGTCTGCCGTTCCATCACGTTTTCAGCAGCCAGGCTGCTTGGCATTTCGTCCGAGGCCTCCATGCCCACCAACATCCTGATGCCGGCCCTGTCTCCGACGATGGAGAAAGGCAATCTCGCCAAGTGGCTGAAGAAGGAAGGCGACGCCATCAAGTCCGGTGACGTGATCGCCGAAATCGAGACCGACAAGGCCACCATGGAGGTCGAGGCGGTTGATGAAGGCACGCTGGCCAGGATCGTGATCCCGGAGGGCACGGCCGACGTGCCGGTCAACGAATTGATCGGGCTGATCGCCGGCGAAGGCGAGGACGTGAAGGCCGTGGCGGCGGGCGGCGGCAAGCCTGCAGCAACGCCGGCTTCGAGCGGCTCGGCCCCGCCGCCCCAGGCCGCTCCGGTCGGCAAGTTGGCCGTGCCGGAAGGCCTCGCCTACGAGCGGACGCCCGAGATGAAGCCGGCCTCGGGGGGCGCCGCCGCGCCCCCTCCGATCACGCCTCTCAACGGTGTGGCGGGCCGGGTCTTCGCGTCTCCGCTGGCGCGCCGGATCGCCCGGGAGGGCGGCATCGACGTCGCATCGGTCAAGGGTTCGGGCCCCCACGGCCGCGTGATCGAGCGCGACGTCCGCTCGGCCATCGCCAATCCGCCGAAGACCGCCCCGACCCCCGCCGTCCAATCGGCCGCGGCGCCGCAGACCGCCGCCGCACCGGCTGCTGCGGCCCCGAAACCTGCCGGCATGTCGGACGAGCAGACCAAGAAGCTGTTCCCTGCCGGCTCCTTCACCGAGGTTCCGCATGACAGCATGCGCAAGACCATCGCACGCCGCCTCGGCGAGGCGAAAGCCACGATCCCGCATTTCTACCTCGCGGCGGATTGCGAACTCGACGCCCTGATGGCGCTGCGCGAGCAGGTGAACGGCGCGGCTGCCAAAGACAAGGACGGCAAGCCCAGCTTCAAGGTCTCGGTCAACGATTTCATCGTCAAGGGCCTGGCGCTCGCCTTGCAGCGCGTGCCCGACGCCAACGTGACCTGGACCGAGAGCGCCATGCTGAAGCACGCGCATTGCGATGTCGGTATCGCGGTGTCGATCCCAGGCGGGCTGATCACGCCGGTGATCCGTTCGGCCGAGCTGAAGACGCTGTCGGCCATTTCGAACGAGACGAAGGACATGGCGAGCCGGGCGCGAGCGAAGAAGCTGACGCCCGAGGAGTACCAGGGCGGCGCCACTGCGGTGTCCAACCTCGGCATGTATGGCGTCAAGAACTTCAGCGCCATCGTCAACCCGCCGCACGTCACCATCCTGGCGGTGGGAGCCGGCGAGAAGCGGGTGGTGGTCAAGCACGGCGAGCCCGTCGTCGCGACCGTGATGACGGTGACGCTGTCGTGCGATCACCGCGCCGTCGATGGGGCACTCGGGGCCGAACTGATGGCCGCCTTCAAGGACCTCATCGAGCATCCGATGAGCATGCTGGTGTAAGCTTCCACATGCAGTCGTTTGTTCGTCTTCTGATCTGGTTTCTCGCGGTGATATTTGCGGCCAGCCCCATATTTATCACGGTGGCTTTTTCCCCTGCTCACATTTTCGATTTAGGGGATCTAAATTCTTACAAAAGCTTGGCTAGAGATCTTCTCTTTGTTGCTATTGCGGTTCTTGCAATTGGCATTGCGGATGCTTTTGAGGTAATTTCGTCCGTGTTCAGCGACAAGCAAGCACAGCCCTGGACGATGCTTGTTTCAATGATGATGTTGATATTTATGGTGCCTCAGCTACTCATCTATGCCACTTGGACGGCCATCGGCGTCCATATGACAGTTCTGGACGTCCAGAATGTCCCCGTGCTAATGGGTGGTGCTCTCGTTTGTGCATTCGGAGCTCGATTGGCCCTAATTATCGGAACCGCGTAGATGGATTTCTCTCTACTCGCGCCCATTCTGCAGATTGCCGTAATCGGTGGCATCGCGACGTCTGCAATTGCTTCTATTGCAGTAGTCACCAGAAGTTTTTTGGGCCGCAGCGGCTCAAACGAGGCGGTGCTCACTAGGGTCGAAAAAATCGAGAGCGCAATCCGAAGCGATACGAGTCGCATTGACTTGCAGCTTCTTCAAACTATCCACACTGTTAAACCCGAAAGAGCAAAAATCGTCGTCGACGATCTATCGTTTGTTGCAAGCGATCTAAAGCAGAAAAATCTAGAGTTGCTCAAAATCGTGCAGGATTTTCGTGAGCAAAGCAGAAAGTCACAATCCGTCGAGGATACAAAAAAAATAGCAGAAATCGACTTGAAGCTAGGACAAACCGAGCTTCGTATCGAAGCTATTCTCGACAGGATAGAACAACAGCGCACTGCTCCGAATGAGAACGCGTTACATTTAGAGCTCGATTGAAGGTTGAAGATATGGTCGACACCTATGACATCATCGTGGTCGGGGCCGGCCCCGGGGGGTACGTGACGGCCATCCGGGCCGCGCAACTCGGCTTCAAGACCGCCGTGGTGGACCGCGAGCATCTCGGCGGCATCTGTCTCAACTGGGGCTGCATCCCGACCAAGGCGCTGCTGCGCTCGGCCGAAGTGTTCCACCAGATGCAACACGCCGACGCCTATGGCTTGTCGGCCCAGGGCACCGGCTTCGACATCGGCAAGGTGGTGGGCCGGTCGCGCGCCGTCTCGTCGCAACTGTCGAACGGCGTCGGCTTCCTGCTGAAGAAGAATAAGGTCGACGTGATCTGGGGCGAGGCCAAGGTCACCAAGGTGGGCGAGATCGCGGTCGCGCCCGCCACGCGCTCCGCCATGGGCGGTCCGCCGATCGCCCCACCGAAGGGCGCCAAGGCGGCCGGCACCTATACGGCCGAGCACATCGTCCTGGCGACGGGCGCGCGGCCTCGCGCGCTACCGGGCCTGGAGCCCGACGGCAAGCTGGTCTGGACCTATTACGAGGCCATGGTGCCGAAGAGCTTCCCGAAGTCCCTGCTGGTCGTGGGCTCGGGCGCCATCGGGGTCGAGTTTGCCTATTTCTACCGGGCCATGGGGGCCGAGGTCACGATCGTCGAGGTGCTGCCGCAGATCCTCCCCGTCGAGGACGCCGAGATCGCGGCATTCGCGCGCAAGCGCCTCGAGAAGATGGGCATCAGGATCCTGACCGGCGCCAAGGTCACGGGGGTCGAGAAAGCGGCCGAGTCGATCACCGCCACCGTCGATGACGGCAGGGGTGGTACGTCCAGGATCACGGCCGACCACATGATCTCGGCCGTCGGCGTGCTCGGCAACACCGAAAACCTCGGGCTCGAGGCGCTCGGCGTGAAGATGGAACGCAATACGGTTGCGACCGACGGTTACGGCCGCACCAACGTGGCCGGCATCTACGCCATAGGCGATATCGCCGGCCCGCCCATGCTGGCCCACAAGGCCGAGCACGAAGGCGTGATCTGCGTCGAGACCATCAAGGGGCTGCACACCCACGCGCTCGACCGCGGCATGATCCCGGGCTGCACCTATTGCCAGCCGCAGATCGCCTCGGTGGGCCTGACCGAGGCCAAGGCCAAGGAAGCCGGCCGCAAGCTCAAGGTCGGCCGCTTTCCCTTCGTGGGCAACGGCAAGGCCATCGCGCTCGGCGAGCCCGAAGGCATGGTGAAGACCATCTTCGACGCCGACACCGGGCAACTGCTCGGGGCCCATATGGTGGGGGCGGAAGTGACCGAGCTGATTCAGGGTTTCGTGGTGGCCATGAACCTTGAGACCACCGAAGAGGACCTCATCAATGCGGTCTTCCCGCATCCGACATTGTCGGAAACCATGCACGAGAGCGTGCTCGACGCCTACGGGCGGGTGGTCCACACCTGATGAGCGGGTTCGTGGCCGAGGTCGTGACGTCGATGCTCGGTGCCGCCATGGTTGTGGTGGTGGCGCGCTAGCCTAGATAAAGACCGGAGGCCCCCATGCTGGTGCTCGATCTTCTGCAGGACGACCCCCGCGCCAAGACGACGCCACGCAAGGATGACGCGCCGCGTCATCCCGAGAAGGCGCACCGCCCCGACCAGCCCGTGCTGAAGAAGCCCGACTGGATTCGGGTCAAAGCGCCCGGATCGGCGGGCTTCGCCGAGACGCGAGGGATCGTCGAGGAGCATGGGCTCGTCACGGTCTGCGAGGAGGCGGGCTGCCCCAACATCGGCGAGTGCTGGACCAAGAAGCACGCCACCTTCATGATCATGGGCGACACCTGCACGCGGGCTTGCGCGTTCTGCAACGTCCGGACCGGCATGCCGGGCGCGCTCGACCCCGGCGAGCCCGACCATATCGGCGAGGCGGTGGCGAAACTCGGGCTCCACCACGTCGTTGTGACCTCCGTTGATCGCGACGACCTTGCGGATGGCGGTGCCGCACATTTCGCCAGCACCATCGGGGCCATCCGCCGGCTCGCGCCCGGCACGACGATCGAGGTGTTGACGCCGGACTTCCTGCGCAAATCCGGCGCCCTGGAGGTGGTGGTCGCGGCCAAGCCCGACGTCTTCAACCACAACCTCGAGACCGTGCCGTCGCTCTATCTCGCGGTACGGCCGGGCGCGCGCTACTTCCACTCGCTGCGGCTGCTCCAACGCGTGAAGGACCTGGACCCCGAGATCTTCACCAAGTCCGGCATCATGGTGGGGCTTGGCGAGGAGCGCACTGAGGTGCTCCAGGTCATGGACGACATGCGCTCGGCCGAGATCGACTTCCTGACCATCGGCCAGTATCTGCAGCCGACCAGGAAGCACCATCCCGTCAAGGACTTCGTGACGCCCGACGCCTTCAAGGCCTACGAGACGGTGGCGATGGCCAAGGGCTTCCTGGTGGTATCGGCGTCGCCGCTGACACGCTCGTCGCACCACGCCGGCGACGATTTCCGCCGCCTACAGGCGGCCCGGCGGGAGCGGGCGGGGTAATGCCTTCTCCCGCTTGCGGGAGAAGGTGGCCCGGCGAAGCCGGGTCGGATGAGGGCAGACGCTACCCCGCTTCCCTCATCCGTCGCCGCTTCGCGTCGACACCTTCTCCCGTAAACGGGAGAAGGGATCATCGTGCCCCCTTGTGGATGAACGCGTCGATGCCCTCGACGGCATCCCGCTCCATCATGTTGCACGCCATCGCGTCGCCGGCGTAGCGGTAGGCCTCGTCGAGCGACATTGCCCCCTGCGCGTAGAACAGCGGCTTGCCCAGCCGCACCGCGGCCGGGCTTTTCGACGCGATCTCGGCCGCATAGGCCAGCACCGCTGCGCCCAATTCCGCGTCCGGCACGACCCTGTTGACGAGGCCGAGACGGAGCGCCTCCGCGGCATCGATGAAACGCCCCGTCATCAGCATGTCGAAGGCGGCCTTGGGTGGCACGTTGCGGGTCAGCGCCACGGCTGGGGTCGAGCAGAACAGCCCGACATTGATGCCCGATACCGCGAAGGTCGCGCTCTCGGCCGCGACCGCGAGGTCGCAGGTGGCGACCAGCTGGCAGCCCGCCGCCGTGGCGAGCCCCTGGACGGCCGCGATGACCGGCACCGGCAGCGCGCGGATCGACTGCATGACGCGGCCGCAGCGGGCGAAGAGGTCGCGGTAGTAGCCCTCTTCGGGCCGCGCCCGCATCTGCTTCAGGTCGTGCCCGGCCGAGAAGGCACGCCCCGCGGCCGCCAGCACGACGCAGCGCAGACTCTCGTCGCCGGCGAGCCGATCGAACTCGGACTGAAGTGCCGCCAGAAGTTCCTCCGACAAAGCATTGAATTGGCATGGGCGATTGAGCGTCAGCGTCACGATCCCGTCGTCATCCCGACGCAGCAGCACGGGTTCTGCGGTCCTGGACGATTCCTGGCCCCTGCATCGGTGTTCGGTCTCGTTCAGCACGGGGTTTCTCCTTCGGATGCAGTCACCCGCAACAGGCGCTTCTGGATCTTGCCGGTCGATGTGCGGGGCAAGGTCGTGAACACGACGCGCTTCGGCACCTTGAAGCCGGCGAGCCGCGTTCGGCAGAACGCCACGATCTCCTCCGGCGTGGGCGGATCCACGCCGTCGCCGAGTTCCACGTAAGCGGCCGGGACCTCGCCCCAGCGCTCGTCCGGCACGCCGATCACGGCCACGGCCGAGACGGCGGGATGATGGTGGATCGCATCCTCGACCTCGATCGACGAAATGTTCTCACCGCCCGAGATGATGATGTCCTTCAACCGGTCGCGGATCTGGATATGACCGTCGGGGTGGCGCACCGCGAGGTCGCCCGAATGGAACCAGCCGCCCGCGAAGGCGGCTTCGGTGGCGGCGGGGTCGCGGTGGTAGCCCTTCATTACAACGTTGCCGCGGAACAGGACCTCGCCGTAGGTGTCGCCGTCCGGAGGCACAGGCACGCAGACGGCCGGGTCGGCCACGATCACGTCCTCGCAGACCACGTAGGCCAGGCCTTGGCGGGCCCGCTTCGCGGCCTGTTGGTCGGGCGGCAGCGTGTTCCAGCCCTCGCGCCAGTCGCAAGCGACCGCGGGACCGTAGGTCTCGGTCAGGCCATAGACGTGGGTGACATCGAAGCCGCGCTCCGCCATTCCCTGGAGCACGGACGGCGGCGGCGGCGCCGCAGCCGTCATGACCTTGCAGCGCCCCTCGAAAGGCCGAAGCTCGTGCGGCTTGGCGTCGAGCATCATTTTGAGCACGATGGGGGCGCCGCAGAGATAGCCGACGCCCTCGTCGGCCAAAGCGTCGTAGATCGCTGTCGCCGTGACCTTGCGCAGGCACACGCTGGTGCCGGCCTTGGCGGCCAGCGTCCACGGGAAGCACCAGCCGTTGCAGTGGAACATCGGCAGGGTCCACAAATAGACCGGGGCCTCGCCCATGTGCCATTCGAGCGTGTTGCCGAGCGCCAGCAGATAGGCGCCACGGTGGTGGTAGAGCACACCCTTGGGCCGGCCTGTGGTGCCCGACGTATAATTCAGCGAAATCGAGTCCCACTCGTCGGCGGGGCCGCCGCCCGGGAACCCGGGATCGCCCGAGGCCAGCAGGTGCTCGTAGTCGATGTCGCCCAGCGGGTCGCCTGGCGCCGCGGCATCGCGAATGTCGATGACGATCGGCGGGGCGTCGAGGCCGGCCAGAGCGGCTTTGACGACGGGGGCGAATTCGGTGTCGGTCAGCAGCGCTTTGGCGCGGCCGTGCTCCAGGATGTAGCGGATGGTCTCCGGGTCGAGCCGGATGTTGATGGCGTTGAGCACGCCCCCCGCCAGGGGCACCCCGAAATGCGCTTCGAACAGCTCCGGCGTATTGGCCGCCATGACCGCGACCGTGTCGCCCGGCCCGACGCCGAGCCGGCGCAGCGCGGAGGCGAGGCGGCGGCAGCGGTCCCGCGTCTCGGCCCAGGTTCGGCGTTGCTGGCCATAGATTGTCGCGACGCGATCCGGATGGGCCAGCGCGGCGCGCTGCAGGAAGGACAGCGGCGACAGCGCGACGTGGTTGGCGGCCCGCCGTGCCAGAAAGTCGGCCTCGTCCCCCCGCAGTTCCATCATGCGCTCCCCCGGCCCGTCTTGATGCGGCACCCCATTCAAGTGATGTTCTCGGACGATGTCGAGGTCTCGGTTCGGGCGGCTCGGATCACGAGGAGTTGGGCGAATGAGCGACATCGTCGTGCACGGCATGATCGGCAGTCCCTTCGTGCGCAGCGTGCTGGTCACCCTCGAGGAAAAGGGCCTGCCTTATCGGCTGATCGCCCTCAGGCTCGATGCGCTACGGACGCCGGACTATCTGGCGCTCCATCCGTTCGGGCGCGTTCCGGTGTTCGAGCATGACGGCTTCCGGCTTCGCGAGACCCAGGCCATCCTGCGCCACATCGACCGAGCCTGGCCCGAGCCGGCGTTGACGCCGCGCGGCCTTGTTGCGGCGGCCCGCATGGACGAAACCTTGAACAGCATCGATGCTTACCTGTTCAACGAGGCCGGCGCCGTGCTGGGCTTCCAGCGCATCATCGCGCCGCGCTTTCTGAAACAGCCTTCGGACGAGGCCGCCTGTGCGAAGGCTGAGAAGAAGGTTTCCCGTGCCGTGGCGGTGTTCGCGAAGGACTTCGGCGAGGCCGCTTCCATGACGGGGCCTGATCCGTCGCTGGCCGACATCGCGCTGGCGTGCCACCTCGACTTCCTCGCGCCAACCCCGGAAGGCGGGCGGGTCCTGGCCCAATATCCTTCGCTCGATGCCTGGCGAGCCGGCATGACGCAGCGTCCGAGCTTCGCCTCGACGACGATCGGGAGCCTGGCGCGCCGCTTCCTGCCGGGCCATACATGATAGCGTGGTGAAGTCACGCACGCAGGAAAAAGGATGCCGGAGTGCTCGGGCGCATCCGGGCCTGACGCGGGATCCGCCAGGCGCTGCGGCGCCCGGCGGTTGCCGACGGCGGCGGTTCAGCGAGGATCGTCTCAGTAGCGCATCCGTTCGAGGTCGGCGATCAGGCCGGGGCCGGTCGGATGCCAGTTGAGCCGCTCATGCGTCTTCGCGCCCGAGGCCCACATGTCCATCCCGGCGAACATCATCATCCAGCCGAAGTGTTCCTCCGCTTCTTCCAGCGATAGGGACTTGACCGGGAGGCCGAGCCCCTTGCCGAGGACCTCGGCAATCTGGCGAACCGGGATGCCCTCCTCGGCGACCGCGTGATAGCGCGCGCCGGATTCGCTCTTCTCCAGCGCGAGCCGGTAGAGACGGGCGACGTCGATGACATGGGCTGCCGGAAAGCGATTGCTGCCGTCGCCGACATAGGCGGACACGCCCTTCGCGCGGGTGATCTCGAGCAGAGGCGTGATCAGGCCCTGCTTGACGGTATCATGCACCTGAGGAAGGCGCATGACCGAGACGTTGACACCTTGCTCCAACATCGCGTTGCCGGCGATTTCGGACGCGGAGCGCGGATTCGGGTGGGTGGCGTCGAAGATATCCTCGACCGCGGGCTTGCCAGGGCCGGCGCTGCCCATGCCGGTGCCGGAGGTGATGATCAGCGGCCGGTCGGAGCCCTTGAGCACCGAGCCCAGCGCCTCGATGGCGCGCCGGTCTTTCTCGCAATTGGCGACGAAGTTCGAGAAGTCGTGGTCGAACGCGGCATGGATCACCCCGTCAGCCTTGGCGGCCCCGCCGCGCAGGCTCTCAAGATCCTCAAGGGTCCCATGATGCACCCCGGCGCCGGCGTCGGTGAGACGCTGCGCGCCCTCGTCCGAGCGGGTCAGCCCGATGACCTGATGCCCGGCCTGAAGGAGTTCCGGCACGATTCTTGAGCCGATAAAGCCGGTGGCGCCGGTGAGAAAGACACGCATGGGAGAGCCTCCATTGTTGTTCGCGAGCTCATCATCGGCTAGCCTCCCATCCGGTTAAAGATGAGAGATTATCGTAGTATAATCATCAACAGGGTCATCATGTCCGTCACGACCGCCGACAATCTGCTCGGCAGCTATCTCAAGGGTCGGCGCACGCGGCTCGACCCGGCCGCCTTCGGCTTTTCCGGACGGCGGCGGACGTCGGGCCTGCGCCGCGAGGAGGTGGCGCAACGCGCCAACATCAGTTCCACCTGGTACACTTGGCTGGAGCAGGGCCGCGGCGGTTCGCCGTCGCCGGATGTGCTCGACCGTATCGCCGGCAGTCTGATGCTGACCGAACCCGAGCGCGAACATCTGTTCATGCTTGGCCTCGGCCGCCCGCCCGAGGTCCGCTACAAGCCGATCGAGGGCGTCACGCCGCGGTTGCAGCGTTTGCTCGACAACCTTGAGGTCAGCCCGGCGTTGATCAAGACCGCCACATGGGAGGTGGTCGCCTGGAACCAGGCCGCTGCCGTGGTGCTGACCGACTACAGCGAACTGCCGCAGGGCGAGCGCAACATCCTCCGGCGCATCTTTCTCGACCCGCGCGTCCGCGAAGCGCAACATGACTGGGAAGGGCTGGCCCGTTTCGTGGTCGGCGCGTTCCGGGCGGATGCGGCCCGCGCAGGCGCCCTGTCCGAAGTCACGAAACTGGTCGACGAGCTGTGCCGCGCCAGCCCCGAGTTCAAAGCGCTGTGGCGTGAATATGATGTGCTCGTGCACGGCGAAGGGGTCAAGCGCCTCAACCATCCCAAGCTCGGCCCGATCGAGTTGGAGTACTCCGCCTTCGCTGTCGACGGGCGGCCCGACCTCAGCATGATCGTCTACAATCCGGTCGAGCGCGCCTTGGCTGATCGCATCCGCGCCATGGTCAAACCGAAGCGATCTGCCAGCCGCAGGCACGCCGGCTGACCCGGAAACCTCACGATGGCGTGGTGCATCGTGGCTCCGAAGGAAAGATGTTCCGTTACAATGACGCGGTCCGGTTCAGAGGAGACCGCCGATGCCGACAGTGTAGCGCCGACGCGATGACTTCTGCATCTGTCGGCAGCGGGCTGTCGTGGCGGATTTCGATGGAGGTGCGATCGGACCTCACCGCCAACAGGCCAGGCCCCGTGAGAGATGCGGAGTGATACTGCAGTCGGCCTGACGAGATGAGCGCCCTTTTTCGGCCGCGCCCTCCGGGGAGATTCGAACGTGGCTGTCGTCCAATGCTGCTGTCGAACTCGGAGACTTCGATGGGAACCCCTACCACGGCCGTCTTCGCTGCCGCTCTTCTCGTGTTGCCATCGGCGGCCCAGGCCCATGACACCTGGGCCAATGGCGACCCGATACCCCCGTGGGTCAAAGTCGAGTGCTGTTCGCAGGCGCATGCGCATCACATCGACAACGGTGCCGTGCATGCCCAACCCGACGGCTACCACATCGACGGCTACAAATGGACGATCCCCTACAGCCAGGCGCTTCCGTCACCGGATGGATCGACGTGGCTGTTCTACACGACCCACCAGGACGGCTCTCAGGGTGCGCCTTATTGTTTCTTCGTCGGCCCTCAGGGTTCGTAGATGAGCCGCGGGTGGAGTCTCGGCGCCGAGGAGTTCGCCGTCGTCACGCGACTTCGGCAGAACGGAAGCCATGTCACACAACGCGTTCGAGGTCGGCCCCGTTCTCAGGGGCCAGGGCACGTTCGACAACCCCTGCCAGGGCGGGCGAGGTAGCCGCTTCGCGGCAAGATGCGAGGCCGGCCACGGACGGCCCCGCCGACCTCCGGCCTCACGCCTCCGCGGCGGACCGCATGTCGGCATTCGGCAGGACGGCGATCCGTCGGATCAGTTCGCGGTCGTTCATCACGGCGGTGCGCTCCCGTCTGGTCAGCCAGGATCCGGCCTCCTCGACCGTCTCGGCCTCGGCGAGCTTGGCTTTGGCCATCACCGCGTCATGGTCGACCTTGCCGCGGGGCCGGAGTTCGGCGGCCGGCAAGTAGGCCTCGTGCAACCGGCGGAGTTCCCGGCTCGCATGAAGGGCCAGTATTCCGTCCGTCCCGTCGTAACCCGCCTGAGCGAGTTCGCGGGCCAGCACATTGGCCCGCACCGCGATGGGTGGCGGGGTCGTTTCCTCGGGCGTGCGCAACAGGCCGAGGCGCTTCAAGAACAACCCGATCGAGCGCTGGCCGCTCGCCCAGGACAGCAGGATGGCCAGGATCAGGCCCGCGATGGTGGGCGACATCCAAGTCACGAGCGACGGCGAAATCAACAGGCCCGCCACCAGCGTCACGAAGCCCAGCGCGGTATGGGACCTGTGCCGTCGGATGATGTCGCCGAGCGGGATCGAGCCGTCGTCGCGGCGCTGCGGGTTCCAGCCCGTGTCGCGGCCGACCAGGATCTGGATGACCGAACCCGATTGCACCAGCATCATGATCGGGGCCAGCAGCGACGACATGATGACTTCCACGATCGTCGACAGCACGAGGCCGATGGCACCGCCGCTGCCCCGCCGCGTATCGCGCTGGGCGAGCGCGATCAAGAGGCCGAAGAGCTTGGGTGCCAGCAGCACCGCCATGGTGATGCCGAAGAGGTCGAGCGCGCGCTGCGCGTCGAAGCGCGGCCATGCCGGGAACAGCGCGAAATCCTGCGTGAAATATTCAGGTCGAATGTAGGTGGATTGCAGCACCAGCACGATGCCGACCAGCAATTGCGCCATCCACAGCGGCGAGGCCACGTAACCCATGATGCCGGTGGTGAAATGCTGGCGCGTGGCAGGATGGAACCCGGGGGCCCACATCAACCGGGCATGCTGCAGGTTGCCCTGGCACCAGCGCCGGTCCCGCGCCGCGAGGTCGATCAGCGACGGCGGACTCTCCTCGAAGGAGCCACCCAGGACGGGCAGCATATAGACGGCCCAGCCGGCGCGGCGGATCAGTGCCGCCTCGACGAAGTCGTGGCTCAGGATATGGCCGCCGAGCGGAGGTTTGCCGCTGAGGTGGGGTAGGCCGCAATGGTCCGCGAAGGCGCGCGTGCGGATGATGGCGTTGTGGCCCCAGTAGTTGCCGTCGCGCCCCATCCAAACCGACAGGCCCGCCGCGATCACGGGACCATGGATGCGGGCCGCGAACTGCTGCACCCGGGCGAACAGCGTGTTGCGGTTGATGATCAGCGGCAGGGTCTGGACGATGCCGGCATCGGGGTCCGCCTCCATGGCGGCCGCGAGATTGACCATGCTGTGGGCCGTCATCAGGCTGTCGGCGTCGAGCACCAGCATCTGCGGATAGGCGCCGCCCCAGCGGGTGACGAAATCGGCGATATTGCCGGCCTTGCGATTCGTGTTCTTGGGCCGGTGGCGGTAGTAGACCTCCGTCTTGCCGCGCAACCGGTCCCGCAATGCGACGAGCGCCCGCTCCTCCGCGATCCAGATGTCGGGATCGGTGGTGTCGGACAGGAAGAAGAAGTCGAAGTGCGGCCCGAGGCCGGTCACTGCGACGTCCTCGGCCATGGCCTGCAAGGCTCCGAAGATGCGGCTCGGCGCCTCATTGTAGATCGGCATCACGACGGCGGTCTTGCCGGCGAGCGCGCCCGGCATGGGGGGCGGCTTGGGGGCGAAGAAGAGCAGCCAGACGAAGCCGACGACGGCGCTCGAGAACGACAGCGCGATCCAGGAAAAATTGGCGACGAACAGGCCGACCAGGATCCATTCCAGCAGCGTGACGCCACCGACGTTCACCACCCGGTACATTTCCTCCGTGCCGAATCCGAGCAGCGCCAGGCCGCCGCCGAACACGACGACGCGCGCCAGCCAGGGCGTCGAGCGGTGGACGGCGTTCGACCACGTGCGGCGATCCCGGCGGTCGAACCGGGTCAGCGACTGGGTCGGCATATCGAGAGGCTGTTCGGGCGGCATGGCCGGGACCGACAGAATGGAGTCGAGGTCGATGACCGGGCGCTCCCGCGCCTCCTCCATCACGCCGTCCATCGATAGAGCCATGTCTCGCTCGCGGGCTTGCCGCCAGCCTCCAGCAAGAGCCGCAGTTCGGCCAGGGTATCGCTACCGAAATCCATGTCGAACACCACGCGACAGGTCTTGCGCTCGCGCGACATGAACGTCTTGAGGGTAGCGACCGCGCCGATCGAGGCCGTCAGCATCGGCTTGACGTCCGGGATCCGCTGCGGGTCGGCGAAAATGTCGCCCGTGAACTCGACCACGAACCGGCGGCGCTTGTTGCCGGCGACGCGTCCGACCCGCGTCTCGGTCACGACCGGCAGGGGCGGTCGATCGGGCGGCGTCCAGCACCACAACTGGCGATAGGCAAACGAGGCCTCGGCACCGGCCTCGAGTACGGCCTTGGGGCGCCAGAAACAAACGACGTTCTCGTTGTTCTCCGTATCGGTTGGAATCTCGACGAGTTCGACGCTGCCCTCGCCCCAGTCGTTGATCGGCTCGATCCACAGCGACGGCCTGAGCTCCCAGTGCTGTTCGTCGTCCTGCAACAGGTTGAAGTTGCGCTCGCGCTGCAGCAGGCCAAAGCCGCGCGGGTTCGCGTCGACGAAGACCGAGACCTGCAGGGTCGACGGATTGGTGACGGGCCGCCATAGCCATTCGTTGTTGCCGTTGAGGATCTGCAGGCCGGAGACTTCGAAGACACCCTCCCGGACGTCATCGATGGTCTTGCGATTGATCGGTCCGAACAGGAACATGGCCATCATCCCGCCGAGGCCATAGAAATCGGCCGCGTTGCGGGTGAACAGGGTGCATTCCGTGTCGATGATCGTGATGTCGCCGGGCCGTAGCGTGAAACGATAGGCTCCCGTCATGCTGTCCGAATCGACCAGCGCATGAATCACTAGGACGTCGTTGGCGAGGCTCGGCTTCTCGATCCAGACCTCGCGGACGGCAGGGAACTCCTCGCCGCGCGGATCCGCCGTGCGGATCGTCAGGGCGCGGGCCGTGAGCCCGAAATTCTGGCCGTTGGCCAGAGCGCGGAAGAAGCTGGCGCCCTGGAAGAGGGCCGAATCGACGAGGCCTTTGCCGCTCCTCGCATGCAACACCCGGAAGCCCGAGAAGCCGAGGTCGGGCAGGTTGTCGGGCCGCGGCACCTTGCCGAAATCGAACTGGTCCGCAGCGTAGGCCAGCCGGCGAACCGTGCCGTTCTCGACCACGTTGATGATCATCGGGGCCGTGAAAAGGAAGCCCCGATGCAGAGGCTCGATCCCGAAGCCCACATTGTCCTCGGCCCAGACCGCAGTGCCGGACCTGGGGCGGATGCCGACATATTGATCGTAGGTCAGATTGGTGAAAGGGCCCGGCAACGGGGCGCTGAGGGCTTCGTGCGGCTTCTTAGCGAGCTGTCGCGCTTTCTCGACCACCGCGCCATTGTCGAAGGCGGGTGTCGGAGGGGTCGAACCCTGCGGTGCATTGGCCGGGGTACTCAGGGGAGCCGCGGCCGCGGGCTTGGCCATGACCGGTGCAGCTCCGGCCGGGGCCGTGCCGGCCGGAGCCGGAGCGGTATCGGCTGCAACGGCCGGTGACAGGCCCAAGACACCCAGCCCGGAGGCGGCCCACTTCAGAAGGTCCCGGCGGAGGATCATCGGCCATCTATGACGAGAACAAGGGGTGGCTGACGCCGCCCCGACCTCGGGCGCCGCGGCCGCACGGGTTCTATAACCGATAACGCCCGGGCCGCGATGCGATTTTTGCCGGCCCTTGCGCCGAGGCAGCAAAACCGTTCGGGCGGTCCTGCTTGGCGGCTGCGTTCCGCGCGAGCCCCTGGTATGGCTTCTCCGCGAATGGTTGGGATCGAAACGGAGCGAAACGACGATGAGCCGAACGAGACGGTGCCTCGCCGTGATCCTGGCGGCCGGCGAAGGGACGCGGATGAAGTCGGCGGTGCCGAAGGTGCTGCATCGACTGGCGGGGCGCAGCATGGTGGCGCATGTGCTAGGCACGGCGGCCACGGCCGAGGTCGAGGCCGCGGTTGTCGTGGTCGGGCCGGGGCGGGACGATGTGGCGGCCGAGGCCAGGGCGGCGCTGCCGGGAGCCGAGATCGTCGTCCAGAGCGAAAGGCTCGGCACCGCCCATGCGGTGCTGGCCGCCTCGGAGGTGATCGGGCGCGGCTACGACGACGTACTGGTGCTGTTCGCCGACGTTCCGCTCGTGCGGGCCGATACGCTTCTCGCCATGCGTGACGAGCTCGCCGGAGGCGCAGGGCTCGTGGCGCTTGGTTTCGAGGCCGCCGATCCGACGGGCTACGGCCGGCTGCTCACCGCCTCGGGAGAACTCACGGCCATCTGCGAACACAAGGACGCGACCGAGGCCGAGCGGGCCGTGACCCTGTGCTTCGCCGGTCCGATGGCGCTCGACGGCCGGACCGCGCTCGCGCTTCTAGGCCGTATCGGTCGCGGCAACGCACAGGGAGAGTATTACCTCACGGAGGCCGTGGCCTTGACCCGTGCCGACGGTCGCCGCTGCACGGCGCTGACCTGTTCCGAGGCTGACGCCATGGGGGTGAACGATCGCGTCCAACTCGCCGCGGCCGAGGCCGCTCTCCAGGTGCGCCTGCGCGTGCGGGCGATGGGCAGCGGCGTCACTCTGCAGGCGCCCGACACCGTGTTTCTGTCGTTCGACACAAGGCTCGGTCGTGACGTGACGGTCGAGCCCCATGTCGTGTTCGGCCGCGGGGTGGTGGTCGAGGACGGCGCCGTGATCCACGCCTTCTCGCATCTCGAAGGGGCTCATGTCGGGCCCGAGGCCAACGTCGGACCCTACGCCCGGCTGCGGCCCGGCGCCGTCCTGGAGCATGGGAGCAAGGTCGGCAACTTCGTCGAGGTGAAGAGCGCCCGCATCGAGAACGGGGCCAAGGTGAGCCACCTGAGCTACATCGGGGATGCCAGCGTCGGCGCGGGCGCCAATGTGGGGGCCGGCACCGTCACGTGCAATTACGATGGTTACGGCAAGTTCCGCACCGAGATCGGGGCCGGTGCCTTTATTGGTTCCAACTCCGCGCTGGTGGCACCGGTCCGGATCGGGCAGGGCGCCTATGTGGCGTCCGGATCCACCATCACGGACGACGTACCGGACGATGCCCTGGCGTTGGGCCGTGCCCGGCAGACCACCAAGGTCGGGCGCGGCGCGGCGCTGCGGGTGGCGCGCCAGCAGGCCGCACGGAAGGGCTGATCCGGTGAACTTTGCCGGAAACGGGATGTCCGGTCTAAACTGCCGGATCGGTTGGTCAGCGCGGGGGAGGTTGCATGTGCGGCATCGTCGGGATCCTGGGTGCCGGCCCGGTAGCCGAGCAGATCGTGGATGCCCTGAAACGGCTCGAATACCGCGGCTACGACTCCGCCGGTATCGCGACGTTGGAAGGCGGTGAGCTGACCCGGCGCCGGGCTTCGGGGAAGCTCAAGAACCTCGAACTCCGCCTGTCGAACAATCCTCTTCGGGGGGCGATCGGCATCGGCCATACGCGCTGGGCCACGCACGGCAAGCCGACCGAGACCAATGCCCATCCGCACGCGAGCGAGCGGGTGGCGATCGTGCACAACGGGATCATCGAGAACTTCCGCGAGTTGCGTGCCGACCTGACGGCGCGGGGACGACGTTTCGAGACCGACACCGACTCGGAGGTCGTGGCCCATCTCGTCGCCGAGGAACTCGACAGCGGCAAGGCGCCGGCCGAGGCCGTCGCGGCCGCCCTGCCGCGCCTGCGCGGCGCTTTCGCGCTGGCGTTCCTCTTCGACGGCCGCGACGACCTCCTGATCGGCGCGCGCCGTGGAGCTCCTCTGGCGGTCGGCTACGGCGACGGCGAGATGTATCTCGGCTCCGACGCCCTGGCCCTCGCGCCGTTCACGGACGAGATCACCTATCTGGACGATGGCGACTGGGTGGTGCTGACCCGCGAGACGGCCGACTTCTACGACGAGGCCGACAGGCGTGTCGCGCGGCCTCGTCAGAAAAGCCTCGCCTCGGCCTTCCTAATCGACAAGGGCAACTATCGCCACTTCATGGCGAAGGAGATCCACGAGCAGCCCGAGGTCGTGGGCCGGACGTTGGCGCATTATACGGACCTTTCGGCAGGCGCGATCGCGTTGCCCTTCGCGCTGCCGTTCGACCCGGCGAGGATCGACCGGCTCACCATCGTGGCCTGTGGGACCGCTTATATCGCGGGCCTCACGGCCAAATACTGGTTCGAGCGCATCGCCCGGATCTCGGTCGATATCGACGTCGCCTCCGAGTTCCGCTACCGCGAACCGCCCATGACCCCGGACGGCGTCACCATCGTGATCTCGCAATCGGGCGAGACGGCCGATACGCTGGCCTCGCTCCGCTATGCCAAGAGCCAGGGCCAAACCATTCTCGGGGTCGTCAACGTCGCCACCTCGACCATGGCGCGCGAGTCGGACGTGAAAGCCCTGACCATGGCCGGGCTCGAGATCGGGGTCGCGTCCACCAAGGCGTTCAGCTGCCAGCTGGCCGTCCTGGCCTGCCTGGCGCTCGCTTTCGCACGGGCTAGGGGCACCTTGTCGCGCGAGGATGAGCGCCGCTACGTCGATGAGTTCCTAGCCTTGCCGGGCCTGATCGCGGAAGCCTTGAAGCACGAGCGCGAGATCGAGCACATGGCGCACGACCTCGCCCGGGCGCGCGACGTGCTTTACCTCGGCCGTGGCACGGCCTTTCCGCTGGCCCTCGAAGGAGCGCTGAAGCTCAAGGAATTGAGCTACATCCACGCCGAAGGTTATGCGGCGGGCGAACTCAAGCACGGACCGATTGCGCTGATCGACGAGGACATGCCGGTGATCGTCATTGCTCCGCCCGATGCCGTTTTCGAGAAGACGGTGTCGAACATGCAGGAGGTGGCGGCCCGCGGCGGTCGCCTGATGCTGATCGGAGATCGGCATGCGGCCGCGGCCGCGGCCGTGAGCCTTCAGGCCACGATCGTCATGCCCGACATGGCGCCGACCTTCGCGCCTATCGTCTACGCGGTCCCGATCCAGTTGCTCGCCTACCACACAGCCGTTTTCATGGGAAAGGACGCCGACCAGCCCCGCAACCTGGCGAAATCCGTCACGGTGGAGTAGGGGGCGCGCCCCCTTTGCCGGGATGGCTGTCCAGTGGGAACGCCGGAAGACGGGCTATGCATGGGTGGCTTCGTTGGAGGACCACCTTGGCCACCTCGGCATCGAGAAGGGCGAGCCGGATGACGACGGCTCGGAGCCGAGCGGATCACCGGCCGGGGCGTTCGTCGAACCCAGCCAAGCCCGCCACGCCGAAGGGCGGACCACGCCGCGGCGGAGAAGGACGGAAAGGAGAGCCGGCCTCGGTCGCTGACGAGGGGGCTCACTTCAACGGCACGAGCTTGACCGACACGACCGCGGGTACGTGCGTGTAGTAGGTCCCATCCTGCACGTCGATGATCCGGCCGAGGATATCGGCCGTCACGTGGGTCGAGGAGGCCGTCGCGATCGCGCCACCGTTCGGTTGTGCCATCGACGCTACGGCCTGCGTGACGTAGCCGGGTTTGGTGACCGTGATACTGACACTCAAGGCGCGGGGCGCCGACACCGAGCACGGCGAGGTGCAGATCGTTCCCGTCGAGGATGCGACGCTGGCGCCGGGCGGGTCGGTCACGACCGGCACGTCCTCGTTGATGCCGCGGTCGAGGGTCGCGCAGCCGCCGAGCCCGAGCGCCGCGAACACGACGAGGCAGAGCGGGCGAAGATCCATGGCGCCGTCCTTCAGAATTCGGGGGAGACGGGCGGAGCCGCCTTGTGGGCCTTTTGCCGAGCCGTCGCTTTCGGCGACCCGACGGGCTTCAGCGTCACGCTCACCGCCCCGGGCACATGTTCTAGCGTTGCACCGGTCGCGGCATCGACCACGAGACCGAGCCCCGCGGTCGTGACGTTCTCGGTCGCTGCCGCGGCTCCGCTGCCCGACAGACGCGTGGTCACGGCGACGGTGCGGCCCTCGTATCCGGGCTTGCTCACCGTCACGGTGAAATCCGCGTTGCGCCTGATGTCCAGGGAGCAGGGCGTCGTGCAACCCTTGCCGAGGGTCGTGGTCACGGTGGCGCCGGGTGGGTCGGATAGCACCGCGACCTGGTCGGACATCCCACGCGTCAGAGTGGCACAGCCGGCCAAGCCGAATGCCACTGCCGCCGCCAATCCCGGAACACAAACGCGCATCCCCGAATCCCGCATCATCGGGGACCAAACGTCACCCTTCACTGAGTCGAAGCTTGGGTACGATAGTGTCAAAACGTCCAACGTCAACGCGACCGTGAGGTCAAAGGCCGCCGATGGCGCGTCGGGGAACTTGCGGGCGGTTTCGAAACGTGTCGTCTGGGGAGCTATGCCAAAGCCTTCGATGACGACCGCCGTGATACACGTCCCCTCCGAGACATTTCCGCCACCCGCCCGCTATGCGGTGGCCCCCATGATGGATTGGACCGACACGCATTGCCGGACCTTCCACCGCATCCTGACCCGGCGGGCGCTGCTCTATACTGAGATGGTGACGACCGGTGCCGTCCTGCACGGCCCGCGGCAGCGGCTTCTCGGCTATGACCCGTCCGAACATCCCGTAGCACTGCAACTCGGCGGCAGCGACCCGCGGGACCTCGCCGAATCGGCACGCATCGCCGAGGGGTTCGGCTACGACGAAATCGGCCTGAACTGCGGCTGCCCGTCCGACCGCGTGCAGAACGGCCGCTTCGGTGCCTGCCTGATGCGAGAGCCCGACCTCGTCGGGCGTTGCGTGGCGGCCATGAAGGGCGCGGTCGCGGTGCCCGTGACCGTGAAATGCCGCCTCGGTGTCGATGACCAGGACCCGCGGCAAGCTCTCGATGCCCTCGTGGCGGCGGCAGTCGCGGCCGGGGTCAATGGAATCGTCGTCCACGCTCGCAAGGCGTGGTTGCAGGGTCTGTCGCCCAAGGAAAACCGCGACGTGCCGCCACTCGATTATGGATTGGTCCACGACCTCAAGCGGGCGCGGCCGGGCCTGTTCGTGTCGATCAACGGCGGCATCACGGATAACGATCAGGCTGAAAAGCACCTTGCGGTGCTCGACGGTGCCATGGTGGGCCGGGCCGCCTACCAAACTCCGGACCTGTTGCTCGACGTCGACCGTCGTTTCTTCGGTGCCGAGCGGCCCGTGGCCGACGGCTTCGAGGCCGTCGAGCGCTTCATGCCCTATATGGATCGGAAGCTGCGTAGCGGCGTGCGCCTGCACGACATGACGCGCCACCTTCTCGGACTGTTCGCCGGAATGCCCGGCGCCCGGGCCTGGCGGCGCCACCTCGCCACCGAAGCTCCGAAGGCCGGTGCCGGTCTTGATGTCGTGCGTGAGGCCTTGTCCAAGGTGAGAGGCGGATCTGAGATGAGCGCTCGCGCTGCCTGATATCCTGGCGATAGTGGCCGGTCCAGGAGCCGGGCTGGGCCAACGTTGCGCAGATTGCGGCGGTTCATCGCTGCCATGTTATGCGCGATCTTGGAGGGTCCAGGCCCGCAACAGGACAATCGCAGTACCTTGCCCGAGGCCGCAACTTCCAGCGCTGGCCGGCTTCGAGCTTCATCGTCCGCGCAGGATCAGCTTGTCGTTCGATATCGTGAAGCTCTGCAGCCCGTCGAGGTAGCTCATGCCGAGCAGGTTCTCATGCAGGGCGCCCGGCCGGGCCACCAGTGCCTTGACCCGCGCCTGCATCAGCGGACCGATCGACAGCGACGGCAGAACCGTTTCGGCCGCCAGGGTGCGTCCATTGGCGGTGGCGACCTCGACGTCGTAGGTGAGCCGCTTGACCGGGATCTTCAGCCGGACGGCGTCTTCGGAGCGCAGCACCACCGAAGATGCCCCGGTGTCGAGGACCAGGGAGATCCGAGTCCCGCCTACACCCGCATCGACGAGGAACTGCCCATCGGGCTGCCGGAAGACCGTCACCTCCTTGCCGCCGGTTTCGAGAACGGTCCCGGGGATCAGCACCGCCATCACGCGTTCGGCGACGGTCCCGAGTTCGTAGCGGTAGGAATAGCCGGCCAGGACGGAGAAGAGCGCGGCGGCCCAGAATGCCAGAGCCGACAGCCCCGCCGAAAATCGCCCTCGGAACAATGCCGGCAGGGCGGTCGAGACATAAAGTGCGAGCGCACCATAAGCCAGGATATGCATCCAGTCCGAAGGGGTCAGCTCGTTCGGGTCCACGCCATTGCGATCCGGTTGCCGTGCTGCAGCCTCGCAGGGGCGCAAGCAGCCTCTGGTCGAGGTCCTCTGGCCCCTGAAGCCGTCCGCCGCCGCTGGCCGTTCGAGCCTGGCGCCGATCCCGATCGGAACCGCGCAGTCGGTTGCATCATGATGGCGAGGCGTCGCGGTTCGGACAAGCCGCCCCCACCCGCAATCTTGTCGAGGGTGCGGCCGCAGCCTTCGCAAAGGTCGGTCGTCGCATCGATCATGCAGGATCGAATGCAGGGTGGGGCTCGGCGCCATGCCTCACCTCAGCGCGGCACCGGGCCGACGAGAAGGCCGATGAGGAACGCGCCCTCGCAGAATTGCTGAGCGGCACCCGCGACATCGCCGGTGTGCCCGCCGATCTGCCGGCGGGCGAGGATCGCGGTGCCGAACGAGGCCACGGTCGCGAGCGCCAGAGCCGTCAGGGGCCGCGCCAACCCGTCGCCCGCCGCCGTCGGCAGTGCGATGCCGATCCCCGACGCCAGCGCCCAGGCCGTGGGGAACACGCCGGATCCCAGCTCGCCGGCTGCATGGGCGAGGCCGTCGCGCCGGGCAGGCGGGAGCAGCGCCATCGGCAGGAGGCCGATGCCCCGAGATGCCGCGGATGCCGCCACGAAGCCTGCGACGGCGACCAAGGTGCCGGAACGTTCGATGAGGGCCGCGACGGCCGCGGCGCGAAGCAGCAGCGACATGCAGACCGCGATCGCGCCGTAAGTGCCGAGCCGGCTGTCCCGCATGATCTCGAGCTTGCGGGCAGTCGTGGAGCCGCCGCCGAAGCCGTCCGCCATGTCGGCGAGCCCATCTTCATGCAGACCACCGCCGACCACGATCGCCGAGGCGAGCGCGAGCGCCCCGGAGACGAGCGGTGGCAGGCCGAGGAGGGTCGCCGCCATCATTGCAGCGGCCCCGCAGGACCCCACGACGAGGCCGGCGAGGGGCGCCCAGCGCAGCACGCGACTGAAGGGCTCCGGCCGATGCGCGGCTTCGAACCACGGTTCCGGAATGGGAAGCCGCGTGTAGAAGCGCAGGCAGGCCAGTAGTTCCGCCGCGAGGTGGCCTAGGGGGGCAGGGCTGTGCGGTACGGTCTTCTGTCCAGGCTTGTGGCGTGCGGACCCCACTATGTCATAAGGCCGGACGGGCCGCGATGCCCGCCCGTCCATGCCGTGCACCCAGACGGCCCGTCGTCCCCGCTCAGGAGTTCCACGTTTCCATGTCCAGCAGCGGCCTCCCTTTCGACGACATCCGCGCTCTCCTGACCCACATGCCGCCTCTTGACGAGGAGGCCCAACGGGCCATCCGGTCGCGCGACGGCGAACTCACCAAGCCGCCGGGCTCGCTCGGGCGCCTCGACGACCTGGTGGTCTGGCTCGGAGGCGTCCAGGCCAAGACGATTCCGACCGCGTCGCGGCCTCTGGTCGCGGTCTTCGCCGCGAATCATGGGGTGGTGGCGCGCGGTGTGTCGCCCTACCCGCCCTCGGTCACGGCCGCCATGGTGGCCAACTTCTCGACCGGCGGAGCCGCCATCAACCAGATCTGCGGCCATCTCGGCCTGGGCCTGAAGGTGTTCGAACTGGCGCTCGAGATCCCCACGGGCGACATCGCGAGCGAGGCCGCGATGGACGAGGCGGGCTGCGCCGCCACCATAGCGTTCGGCATGGAGGCGATCCACGGCACCGATCTCCTGTGCCTGGGCGAAATGGGAATCGGCAACACAACAATTGCGGCCGCGATCTACCACGCCCTTTACGGCGGCGCGGCGCGGGACTGGGTCGGTCGCGGCACGGGGCTCGACGACGCGGGGCTGGCCCGCAAGGTCCATGTGGTCGAGACGGCGGTCGCGCTACACCGCGATCATCTCGGCGATCCGCTCGAGGTGCTGCGCCGGCTTGGGGGGCGCGAAGTGGCCGCCATGGTGGGGGCCATCCTGGCGGCCCGCACCGAGCGCATCCCCGTGATCCTCGATGGCTATGTGGTCTGTGCCGCGGCCGCCGTGCTCCACGCGCTCGACCCCGCGGCGCTCGATCATTGCGTGGCGGGTCACCGCTCGGCCGAAGGCGCGCACGGAGACGTGCTGCAGCGGCTTGGCAAGAAGCCGATCCTCGATCTCGGGTTGCGACTCGGGGAGGGCACGGGCGCGGCCCTGGCGGCCGGCGTGGTGCGGTCGGCGCTGGCCTGCCACACCGGCATGGCCACCTTCGCCCAGGCCGGCGTGGCCGACAAGACCTGAACCGGCCTGGGCTCAGGCCGCCGATCGATGCGAGCGGCGCGCCGTCCGGGGCGCCCGCTCCGTCGGGCTCTCGGGGTCGATGGCCGGCAGGGCGTCGATGACCCGCTCCGGCGGCAGGATGACGATCACCTCGGTGCCCTCCCGCACCTTGGACTTGATCGTGAGGGAGCCGCCGTGGAGCTCCACGAGGCCCTTGACGATCGGCAGCCCGAGCCCGGACCCCTCCTCGGCATTCTTCTGCGCCAGGGTGCCGCGGCCGAACGACGACATGACGATCGGGATCTCGGCTTCGGGGATGCCGGGACCCGTGTCGCGGATCGCGAAATACTGGCCCCCCTGCGCGGTCCAACCGACCTTAAGGGTCACGGTGCCGCCCTGGGGCGTGAACTTGATCGCGTTGGAGAGAAGGTTCAGCACCACTTGCCGGATGGCGCGTTCGTCGGCCCAGAGCGGCGGCAGTTCGGGCTCCACCATCTCGTGGACCGTAATCTCCCGCTTGCTGGCCCGCAGCGTGAGGAGATGCTGACAATCCTCCACGATCAGCGCCAGCGAGGTCGGCTCCTCGGTCAGGTCGTAGCGCCCCGCCTCCACGCGCGACAGGTCCAGGATCTCGTTGATCAGCATGAGCAGGTGCTGGCCGCTCGAATGGATGTCGGCCGAATAGTCCCGGTAGACCGCGACGCTGTGCTGGCCGAAGAGCTCGCCCTTCATGACCTCCGAGAAACCCAGGATGGCGTTGAGCGGCGTCCGCAGTTCGTGGCTCATGGTGGCGAGAAAGCGGCTCTTGGCGAGGCTCGCCTCCTCGGCGCGACGGCGGGCCTCGTCGGAATTGAGCTTCGACTGCTCGAGTTCGACGATCAGTTCGTCCTTCTCGGCCTGGAACGACAAGGTCACGAGCGTGGTCGCGTAAAGCCGCTTGGCCAGAACCACGAAATAGAACTGGGCGCCGCCCGCGACCACGAGCACGGGCAGGAATTGGTATTCCATGGCAGGGCGGGCATAGGCCGCAATGGCGATCGTCATGGGAAACAGCGCCGCATAGACCGCGGTCGGCATGGGTGCCGAGATCATCGCCGTCATAGCGCCCACCAGCAGCAGGACGAAAAGCAGGAAGGTCTGCGCGGCCGCGTCATGGATATCCATGACCAGCAGCACTCCGCTGGCCCAAGTGATCCCTTGAAGCGCTTCGGCGACGAGGAACCGGCGCTTCCAAGGGCTCGACTTCTGGCTGGCGCTGCCCCGCCGGAGGAACAGGTGGGCGAGACCCGACGCCAGCACGATCGACGAGAGCGTGAAGGCGAGCCACACCGCAGCCGGCGTTTGCGCCACCCAGAGCCCCAGGAACCCCCCGGTAGCGATCGCCAGAACCGCCACCGCCAGAGTGGCGCCCCGCCGGCTGCCCGCGAAAATCCGCATCAGCTCGAAGTCGAAAGCGTGCTGTCCGTTGCTGGAGGTGAGCTTCTCGCGGGCCTCGCGCATCCTGGTCGCGACGCGTCGCCTCTGGGCCGATCTATCGGGATCGGACTCGTGACCGCGCTCGATCATATTCGCGGTTACGTCATCCATGGATCGACACACTCACCGACGCGATCGGCCCCCATCGACACAATGGCCGGGAAACCTTAATGACCGGCTGACACAATCCCGAGAATATCCAAGGGGCGCCGCGGCGGTCGCGACAGTTCGAACTCCTGCGTGCCGCAAGGCTGCTCTTCCAGTGATTTGGCCGTGATCGACGCAGTGCAGCGACCTGGACTACCGGCCTTGACGTCTGCCCTGCAGCGCTGCCGGATCTGTCTGGACACCCCGCGGGGGAGCCCGCTACCACATGCGCCGCGGCCTATCTTCCAGGTTGCGGCAGATGTGAGGCTGGTGATCGCCAGCCAGGCACCCGGCGTCCGCGCCCACGCCAGCGGGGTTCCGTTCCAGGACCCCTCGGGCGTGCGGCTGCGTCAATGGATGGCGCTGGACGAAGCCCGTTTCTACGATCCGTGCCGGGTCGCCATCCTGCCCATGGGCTTCTGCTTCCCCGGCCATGACCGCAGCAGGGGCGATTTGCCGCCACGGCTGGAATGCCGGGCAGCCTGGCACGACGAGGTCTTCGCGGTGCTGCCCGCCATCGAAACGGTCCTGGGCATCGGTCTGCATGCCATCCGCTATCACGCGCCACGGCTCGGCATCGCGCGTCCGGCCGCGCAGGGCCTTGGCGAGACGGTGGCGGATTGGCGCCGTTACTTCGAACGTCCTGCGCCCCGCATGCTGCCGCTGCCGCATCCCTCCTGGCGCAACAGCAGCTGGCTGAAGCGCAATCCCTGGTTCCAGTCCGATCTGCTGCCGGTGTTGCGCGCCGAGGTCCAGCGGCTCGTCTGACGGCCCGTTAGGACGGCTGGAGTCGGCCGCCGGCCTTCAGTCGCCAAAGGCAAGGGCCGGGGTGAAGCTGTGCTGGGCCTCGGGCGGTGGCGGCGGGAATGGGGCCGCGGCGCGGATCAGGTCGAGGCCCAGCGCGTCGACGACGGCGTTGCCGCTCGATTGCAGCACCTCCAAGGCCGAGATCTTTCCCATGTCGTCGATCGAGAAGGTGACGACGACCTGTCCCTTGAGGTGCTGGCGTCGGGCCCGCTCGCTGATCTCCGGGCTCCGATTGAAGCGGCCATAGACGAGCCCCTTATAGGCCGCGCTGATCTGAGCGCCGTTGCCCGACAGAACGGCCCGAAAGGTCAGGGGCATGCCGCTCGTGTCCATGGGCAGGGCCGCGGCCAGCTTGTCGGCTGCGCTCGGAACCTTGGCCGGAATAGCTGGCGCCGGTCTCGGTACCGGATCGGGGTTGGGTTCGCTCCGGGGTGCCACCGCGAAGGCGGCTTGCGGATCGCTGGTGGTGAGCGTCTGCGGCACCTCGGCGGGTCGCGCTTCGTGGGTCGCCTGGTCGACGACGTGCTGGTCGGGCTCGAGGTTGGCCGTCTTGTTCTCGTGCTGCTGCGTGGCGGCCCGCGCGGGCTCGGGTGGCGGCTCGACGAGGCGTGGACGTTGCTCCGGAGGCTGCAACGCCGCAAGCGGATCGGGTGGAAGCGGCGAGGCTTTCGGTTCCTGCCGGAATGGCTGGGGAGGTTCGGGTGGCTTGGGCGGCTTCTGAGCCTGCGTCATGGATTGAGGTTTCGGCACTTCGGACGGACGAGGCGTGGGCTTCGGCGGTTCCGGGGCGGCCTTGACCACTTCGACTTCGGTCACGATCTCGCGGCGCGGAACATCGTCGCGCCAGATCAGCAGATAAGCAAAGGCGGCCGCGAAGCCGACGTGGATTCCCACGGTGGCGATCGAGGGCCACAGGCCACCGCGAGCGCGGCGCCGCCATGACCGCCCCTCTCGGGTCTGGGCAACGCGATGCGGGGGGAGATCGAGACGCCCGAGTGTCGGGGGCAGCCCGTCCAGCCGCACGAGGTCGGGCGCGCCTCCGAGCCGCGCGGCCGGAACGTCGGCGCCGAACGGCCCGGAGACGTCCAAGGAAATCAGGCCCATGCTCCGCCGAGACGCACTCTGCCGGCCGGAGGACGATCCTCGGGTCGCCGAGCCTCGCGTGTGCTTAATGCGGGCGTCGAAGAATGGGAAGGCGCGGGCTCTTCGACGCTGGGACGACAACGCTCGACTTCGGATCGGACGCCGCGCCGAAATCGTCATCCGGGGGCGGCGCTGTCCCCCGGTTCGCGAGAGGGGCCGGCGGTGCCGACCCTCAATCCTCCGCGCCGGCTGCGGCCCGATCGACGAACCAGCGGGCTTCTGCCCTGGATGTGAGGCGTCCGGCCGGGACGTCCTCCGCGCCGGACCGGACATGGGCCAGCATCCCGGCCTTCTCGGCGCCCGTTACCAGGAAAGCGATGGCGGCCGACGATTCGATCGCCGGATAGGTCAGTGTCAGCCTGGCTTCGGGCCGCCCTTCCGTGACGGCCACGACCCACCTCTCCCGCTCGTCCAGCACCGGCTGTCCGGGGATCAGCGAAGCCGTGTGGCCGTCGGGGCCCATGCCCAGCAAGGTGACGTCGAATAGCGGCCGGGATGGGTCGATCCTATCGGCGCCGTAGAAGCTCTGCAGCGTCCGCTCGTAGCGCCATGCTGCCTCTTCGGGGCTCGGCGCCGCGGTATCGAAGGCGTGGATATTGGCCTTCGGCACCGGCACCTTGGACAGCATGGCCTCCCTGACCATGCGGAAGTTGCTGTCCTTGTCGTCGGCCGGCACGAAACGCTCGTCACCGAAGAACCACTCCGTCCGATCCCAGGGAAACCGGTCGCGATGGGCCGGGTTCGCCAGCGTCTCGTAGAGGCGCTTCGGGGTCGACCCGCCCGATAGGCTCACGGCGAACCGCTGCTTCGTGGAGGCTTCGGCGAGGAGCCAAGCCGCGACGGCCTCTGCCACGGCGTCCGGATCCTCATAGACCGACATGCGTCCGGCACTGACCTTCGGATCCGTCATCGGCTAGGCTCCCCGCTCGGCCCGCCGGCAGCGCCCAGGCGCAAGGCCGCGATCCGTTTTGCGTAATCCGGCGCTTCGAAGATGTAGGAGCCCGCCACGAAGACGTCCGCCCCGGCCTCCGCGCCGGCCCTGATCGTCTCGTCGTTGATGCCGCCGTCGAGCTGGATGCGGGTGTCGAGGCCGCGCTCCCGGGCCATGCGGCGGATCTCGCGCACCTTGGGCAGCATCTCGGGCAGGAAGCTCTGGCCGCCGAACCCGGGATTCACCGTCATCACCAGGATGATATCGCAGAGGTGCAGCACATAGTCGACGAGGGCCGGTGGGCTCGCCGGGTTCAGCGCCACGCCGGCGGATCGGCCGAGGCTTCGGATCTGCCCCAGCACCCGGTGGAGATGGATGGTGGAGGAGGATTCCGCCTGGACTACGATGCTGTCGGCGCCGCTGGCGACGAAATCGCCGATGAGACGTTCCGGCTCCACGATCATCAGGTGGAGGTTCAGCGGTTTCGCGGTCGCCTTGCGGATCGCCGACACCACGGCGGGACCGAAGGTGATGTTGGGCACGAAGCGGCCGTCCATGATGTCGACGTGGAGCCAGTCGGCTCCGGCACGGTCTACCGCGCGAACATCCTCGGCGAGCCGCCCGAAATCCGCCGACAAGACCGATGGAGCAATCAGGATTTCTCTCATTCCGCCCGCCGTCTAGCTCGATTTGCTCGGGTCGAGTAGGAGGTTTTCGATGGCCTTGGCGAAGCCCTCGTCGTCATAGCCGTCCGTCACCGCCGAGGCTTGGCGTTTCACCGCCTCGCTCGCGTTGCCCATGGCGATGCTATACCCGCCCTTCTTGAACATGTTAACGTCGTTGGGCATGTCGCCGATCGTGGCGATCTGCTCGCGGGGGATGCCCAGCGTCTTCGACAGGGTCTCGACCACGTCTCCCTTGTTGGCGTGGGGGTGGGTGACGTCGAGGTAATAGGGCTGCGAGCGGGCCGCCGACACGGAATCGCCCAATGCGCCTTGAACCTTCGTCTCGGCGTCCTCGACCAGTTTCATGTCGTCGCTGACGCCGACGATCTTCACGGCCTTGTCGAGGTCCCGATCCGCGAAGCGATAGACCACCACGGGGTCGAATTTCACCGTCCAGGCCTCCCGCTCCACGTGAGGTGCCGCCTTGTCGGTGATGAACCAATCCTTCGCGGTGTAGAGCCAGGCGTCGAGGCCCAGCTCGCGGATCAGGGCGACAGCCTTGCGGGCCACATCGGGCGGAAGCGTCTTCTCATCGACCACGCTGAGATCGGGGTTGACCATCGCGCCACCGTTGAACCCGGCGATCGGCGTCGAGATCTTCAGCGGCTCGATCAGCATGGCCATCCCGCGCGGCGGCCGGCCGCTCGTGATGGCGAACTTGATGCCGGCCTTCTCCAGCGCCGCCACGGCCGCCACGGCGCGCTCGGTCAGTACCTTGTCCTTGGTCACGAGCGTGCCGTCGACATCGGCGAGCAACAACGAGATCTTGCCTTTGGGGCGGTCGGCCATGGCGCTGGGTCCCGTCGAGGTTCGTAGGGTTGCAGGAGATGGGTCGGGGCACCCGCGGGGATCACTGCTTCCGGAACCATGACACGCCACCCGGACATGGCAAAATCGGAGCAATTCCCCCTGGGATCCTCAGCCTGTGGAGGTCGCCAGAATAGGCGATCGGCCCGCTCCGCGCTCGTCACCGAGCACGTAGCGTTCCATGGCGGCCGCAAAGCCGTCATCGTCGACGGAACCCGTCACGGCATTGGCGGCCGCTTTGACGGCCTCGTTGCCGTTGCCCATGGCGACGCTGAAGCCGGCCGCCTTGAGCATCGGGATGTCGTTGGTGCCGTCGCCTATGGTCAGGATGGCCGAAACGGGGACGCCCATGGCGCGCGACAGGCTCTCGACCGCCACGCCCTTGTGGGCCAAAGGGCTGGTGACATCGAGGTAGTAGCTCTGCGACCGTGTCGCGATGGCCCCGGCTCCGAGTTCGCGCTGTAGACGGGCTTCGCAATCGGCCAGATGGGGATGGTTCTTGCTGGCCCCGACGATCTTCAACACGCGATCGTAGAGGGCAGGCTCGAAATCATCGACCTGCGTCGGGGCCTGTCCGATCGTGCGGGCCTCGAGGTCGACGTGGTCTCCCTGAGGGTCGCGCAGATACCAGGCGTTGTCGGTGAACAGCCAAGGGTCGAGCCCCTGCTGGCGCAGGAGCATCACGGCCTGCCGTGCCATGTTGGGCGACAGCAGTTTCTCCTCGATGATGCTGAGGTCGGGCCTGACCAGTGCGCCTCCGTTGATGGCCGCGGCCGGGGCCGTCAGTCCGAGCAGGTCGATGATGCTGCGCAGCCCCACCGGGGGCCGCGCGGTGGTGACCGTGAAGCCGACACCCCGTGCCGCGAGCGCCGTGACGGCCGCCCGCGTGCGCGGCGTGAAGACTTTGGAATGGCCCACCAGCGTGCCGTCGATGTCCGACACCACGAGGCGAATGGGTTTCGCGGGCCAGGGTACGCCGATCATCGCGCCTTCTCGCCCAGGGGCCGCGGCCCTATGTCGATCTTGACCGGCCGCCAGGACCGTCCGCCGTCCCTGGCCAGCAAAGCGTCGGCGCCGGACGGCCCTGCGGTACCGCCGACATAGTTCGGGAAGCTGTCGGGCGGGGTCTTGCCCCATCGCGTCAGCACCGCATCGACGACTCGCCAAGCTTCCTCGACCTGGTCGGCCCGCTGGAACAGCGTCTGGTCGCCGATCATCACGTCGTAGAGAAGCGTCTCGTACCCCACGTTCTGCTGAGCCGGAAACCAGTCCTTGTAGGCGAAGTTCATCCGCACGCTCCTGAGATCGACGACCGGTCCCGGCCGCTTGATCTCGAACTGCAGCGAGATGCCCTCGTCGGGCTGGATCTGCATCACCAGCCAGTTGGCCCGCATGTCGGAGGCTTCTGTTTCCGCGAAAAGCGCCATTGGTGCGGGCTTGAAACGGATCGCGATCTCGGTGGTGCGCGTCGTCATGTGCTTGCCGGTGCGCAGAAAGAACGGGACACCCGCCCAGCGCCAATTGTCGATATTTAGCGTCAGGGCGACGAAAGTCTCGGTCATGCTGGCCGGGTTGACATTGGGCTCCTGGCGGTAGGCCTTGACCGGCTTGCCCATTACCGTCCCCGAATCATACTGACCCCGGACCGCCTGTTTGGGCTCGATCGTCTTCATCGATTTGAAAACGTCGACCTTCTTGGACCGGACGTCGTCTGCGGCGAAGGAAACGGGGGGCTCCATCGCCGTCATGGCGACGAGTTGGAACACGTGGTTCGGCACCATGTCGCGCAGGGCACCGGTCGGCTCATAGAAGGAGCCCCGGCCCTCGACCCCGACGGTCTCGGCGACCGTGATCTGCACATGGTCGATGTGGTCGCGGTTCCAAAGCGGCTCGAACAGCCCGTTGGCGAAGCGGAACGTCATGATGTTCTGGACGGTCTCCTTGCCCAGGAAATGATCGATCCGGTAGACCTGATCCTCGCGCAGCACCTTGAGAACCCGGGCGTTCAGTGCCTTGGCAGACGCGAGATCGTGGCCGAAGGGCTTCTCGATGACGACCCGGCGCCACGGCGCCTTGGGATCCTTCGGATCGGTCTCCACCATCCCGGCTTCGCCGAGCTTGTCCGCGACGGCGCCAAAGAACCGGTCCGCCACCGCGAGATAGAACAGCACATTGCCCCCCGTGTGATGGCTCTGCGCGATCTCGTCGAGCTTGGTCTTGATGGTCTCGTAGGTGTTCGGGTCTTCGAAGTCGCCCTTGAGGTAGTACATGCGCTGGCTGAGCCAGTCCCAGGCCTTTTGATTGATCTGCGACGGATCGAACTCGCCGGTACCACCGACGAAGCTCTGCATCATTCCGGTCAGGCTCTTGCGCCAGTTCTCGTCCGATCCGTCGCTGTGGTCGACCCCGATGATGGCGAAGTCGTCGGGGAGCAGGCCAGTGTCGGCCAGATTGTAGAGCGCCGGCGTGACCAGACGTTTCGTGAGGTCACCGCCGCCTCCGAAGATCACCATGGCGCAGGGGCCGGCTTTCGGGGTGGAGGATGAGGGTGCGGCCGAGGTCGCGACGGTCTGTTCGCCCATGCCGCTCACTCCGCTGAACCGGTGCCAGGAGGCTTGGCCAGTTCCGCCACGCCTTCGGGCGCCGTGGCGTTGCGATGTTCCACGTGGCCGCCGAAACCGAAGCGCATGGCCGAGAGCGCCTTTTCGCCGAACGTGTGCTCCTCGCGCGACCGGAACCGGGTGTAGAGCGCCGCGGACAGCACATGGGCCGGCACGGCCTCTTCGATGGCGGCTTCGATGGTCCAGCGGCCTTCGCCCGAGTCGTCCACGACGCCCGAGAAGTGATCGAGATTGGGGCTGGCCACCAGCGCCGACGCCGTGAGGTCCAGCAGCCAGGACGAGATCACGCTCCCGCGCCTCCAGACTTCCGCGATTTCGGTCAAGTTAAGATCGAAGCGCTCGTCGGCCGCAAGATCCTCGGAGTTCTTGCCGCGAAGGATGTCGAATCCTTCAGCGTAGGCCTGCATCAGGCCGTATTCGATGCCGTTGTGGACCATCTTGACGAAGTGGCCGGCGCCGGTCGGACCCGCATGGATGTAGCCGCGTTCCGAGCGATCGTCCGCGATCTTCTCGCGTCCGGGTGTTCGCGGGATGTCGCCGATGCCGGGCGCCAGGGTGTTCAGGATGGGGTCGATCGCATCGACCGCGGCCTTGTCGCCGCCCACCATCATGCAATAGCCTCGCTCGAGGCCCCAGACCCCGCCGGACGTGCCGACGTCGACGTAATGGATGCCCTTGTCTTTCACCGCTTTGGCTCGGCGAATGTCATCCTTGTAGAAGCTATTGCCTCCGTCGATCAGGATGTCGCCTTCGCCCAGCAGGCCGCCCAAGGTGTCGACCGTTTCGCCCGTGATCTTACCGGCCGGCAGCATGACCCAGACGACCCGGGGCTTCTCTGTGAATTTGCCGGCGAGGTCCTCGAGGCTCGAGGCCCCAACCGCGCCATCCTCGGCCAGATCAGCGACGGCTTTTGCGTTTCTGTCGTAGACGATGCAACGATGCCCGACCCTTTGCAGTCGACGAACGATGTTGCCGCCCATGCGGCCGAGCCCGATGACACCGAGTTGCATCACTGCCGCCTTCTCTGATGGAGATCGTCACGCCCGGGCCAACGCAGAACAGGCCGATAGAGCCGCAGGCCCGGCAGGAATTCGCCTAAGGGCCTCTCGGCGGCCCGAACGCTCGGCAGACCGCGCTTTGGCAAGCCTCGCCCCGATATGGAACGGCCCCGCCGAGCGGGGCCGTTGGTCGATCCGCCGTTCACGCCGCTTTGGCGAACTCTTTCCGGCGCTTCTTCACGCCGCCGAGAAGATTGTCAAAGGCTTCCTCGAACTTCTTGATGCCGTCGAGAACCAGTTCGTGGGTGATGTCGTCGAGCGAGACGCCCAGTTGTTCCAGGGCAGCCAGTGTAGCTTCCGCCCCATCCACGTCCTTCTCGATCGAATCGCGGAGCGCATGGCCATGGTCGCGGAACGCTTTCAGCGTTGTTGGCGGCATCGTGTTGACCGTGTCGCGGCCGATGATGTTGTCGACGTAATAGGTGTCGGGCAGCGACTTGTCCTTCGTGCCGGTGGAGGCCCAGAGCAGCCGCTGCGGATGCGCGCCCTTGGCGGCCAGAGCGTTCCATGCCGCGCCGGAGTAAATGGCCTTCGAGCGCTGGTAAGCCCGCTTGGCATTGGCGATAGCGGTCTTGCGCATCGTCCTTTCCACCAGGGCCGGATCGGCATTCTTGAGGGCCGCGATCTTGGCATCGGCCGCGCTGTCGATGCGGCTGAGGAAGAAGCTCGCCACGCTGGCCACGCGCGACAGGTCGCCGCCTTTCGCCGCGAATTTCGTCAGGCCCTTGGCATAGGCGTGGGCCACATCCTCGTAAGCCTTGACCGCGAACAGCAAGGTCACGTTGACGTTGATGCCGTCCGCAATCGCAGCTTCCACGGCGGGCGTGCCCGCGTCGGTGCCGGGGATCTTGATCATCAGGTTCGGGCGATCGACGGTCTTCCACAGCCGCCTTGCTTCCGCGATGGTGGCGTCGGTGTCGTTGGCGATCATGGGCGGAACTTCGAGGCTGACAAAGCCATCGTTGCCGCCCGCCGCATCGTAGACGGGACGAAAGCAATCCGCCGCCGCCTGGATATCGGCGATCGCGATGGTCTCGTAGATCGCCAGATCGTCCTGTTTGCCCTCGTGTAGCATCTGCTTCAGCACGTCGTCGTAATCGCTCGTCGAGCCGATCGCCTTCTCGAAGATCGACGGGTTGGACGTCAGGCCCTTGAGCCCGTCCTGCTTGATCATGCCATCGAGGTCACCGCTGCTGATCAGCTTCCGGTGTAGGTCGTCGAGCCAGGGGGACTGGCCGCATTGCTCGAGTTCTTTCAGCGGGTTCATGGTCGATCTCCGGGTCGGCGCGACGAGAGGTTGGGACGGAGTCCGGCAGGCAGCATCGTCTCCACGCCCGCCGGCATCCTTTACTCGGCAGCGTGCTTCATGCCGGCGGCTGCCTGCTTGCTGATCTGTTCTTTGGCTTTCTCGACGATCTTCTCCGGCGTGAAGCCGAACTTCGTCAGCAGCGATGTCAACGGTGCCGAGGCCCCGAAAGTGTGCATCCCGACGACCGCACCGAGGCGACCCGTGTATCTTTCCCAACCCATGGTGGCGGCCTGTTCGACCGCGACGCGGGCCGAGATGGACGGCGGCAGCACCTCGTCCTGGTAGCTCTGTTCCTGCAGTTCGAACTGCTCCCAGCACGGCATCGAGACGACCCGCGCCGCAATACCTTCCTTGGCCAGCGCCTCGTAAGCTTCGACGCAAAGGTTGAGTTCGCTGCCCGTGCCCATCAGGATCACCTCGGCGGTCTTGCCGTTCTTGGGTTCGGCCAGCACGTAGGCACCTTTCTGCACCCCTGCCGCAGGCTTGAACACGCTTCGATCGAACGTCGGCATGGGTTGGCGCGAGAGAATCAGCGTGGCCGGATTGTGCTTGAGACCGATCGCAAACTTCCACGCCTCCGCGGCCTCGTTGGCGTCGCCCGGCCGGACCACGAAGAGACCCGGAATGGCCCGCAGGCTTGGGATTTGCTCCACGGGTTGATGGGTCGGCCCGTCCTCGCCGACGCCGATCGAATCGTGGGTGAAGACCCAGAGTGAAGGCAGTTCCATGAGCGACGACAAGCGGATGGCGGGCCGCAGGTAGTCCGAGAAGATCAGGAAGGTCGCGCCGTAAGGCCGAAGGCCCGACAAGGCGAGACCGTTGCAGATCGCCCCCATGGCGTGCTCCCGCACCCCGAAATGCAGGTTGCGGCCGGCTCTGTCGGTCGCCGTGAAGCTGCCGGCCTCGGGCGCGGTCTGCTTGGTCTTCGTGGATGAATCGAGGTCGGCCGAGCCGCCGATCAGCCACGGATAATAAGGTGCTAGCGCATTCTCGGCCTTGGAGGCAGATTCACGCGTCGCCATCCCCTTCGGGTCAGCCGGGAACACCGGGATGGCGGCGTAGGCGGCATCTGGCACTTCCCTGCGCAGGATCGCGTCGATCTGCGCCCCGAGATCGGGGTGCCGGGCCTTGTAGGCTGAGAAGAGCTGGTTCCATGCGGCGTGAAGCTCCCCGCCGCGGGCGCCCATCGTGTCGGCAAAACGCTCGTAGACGCCGTCCGGCACGAGGAACTTCGCATCCTCGGGCCAACCGTAGGCCTTCTTGGTCAGCCTGACTTCTTCCTCGCCGAGAGGCTCGCCGTGAGACTTGGAACTGTCCTGCTTGTGGGGCGAGCCGAAGCCGATATGGCTTTCCACGACGATCATCGTGGGTCGGGACTTCTCTTCCAGGAAGCCTTCAAAAGCCGTCGAGACTTCCTTGAGATTGTTGGCGTCGCGAACGTGGAGAACGTTCCAGCCGTAAGCCAGGAAGCGGGTCGCCACGTCCTCGCTGAAGGCGAGGTCGGCCGGACCGTCGAGCGTCACCGAATTCGAGTCGTAGATCCAGCATAGGTTGTCGAGCTTGAGATGGGCCGCGAGCGATGCCGCTTCACTGGCGATCCCCTCCATCATCTCGCCATCCGAGCAGAGCGCGTAGACGTCGTAGTCGATCAGGTTGAAATCGGGCTTGTTGTAGTGGGCGGCAAGCCACTTCTCCGCAATCGCCATGCCGACGCTCATGCCGACGCCCTGGCCAAGAGGGCCCGTCGTCGCCTCGACCCCCGTGGTCATCCTGTACTCCGGATGCCCCGGGGTGGCTGAGCCGGGCTGACGGAAGTGCTGGAGATCGTCCATGGACACGGCCAGCCGATTGAGCGGCTTCCCGTCGTGATCGACGGCCTCCACCTTGGTCAGATGCAGCATGGAATAGAGCAGCATCGAGGCGTGGCCGGCCGACAGGACGAACCGGTCCCGGTTAGGCCATTGCGGATGCTTCGGGTCGTAGCGAAGGTATCGTGTCCAGAGATCGTAAGTCGGAGCCGCCATCCCCATAGGGGCACCGGGGTGGCCGGAATTTGCCTTCTGGACCGCATCGATCGACAGGGTTCGGATCGTGTCGACGCACAGTTGGTCGATATCTGTCATGAACAGCCCCATCCTCGGCGCAGCGCGCCCTGGTCGGCCGCGGGTCGCCCGCCTTAGGTCGGCTTACGATCCACGCCGGTTTGTTTGGGAGCGAGCCTTTTGCCGCCATCGGAAAACGGCTTGGCTAAGGTTTTGTTCAATGGCGGGGGCCGCGAAGGCGATCGGGGTTGAAGGCGAGGGCGGCCTCGTAAAGGATGGTCCCGTCGACTCCGAAGCCCTCGCGACGACGCTGCGGGCTTCAACACCGCCAAGGCGTCAGATCCGGGAGGAGCACATGCAGGCCAGGACCTTCAGCACGCGATCCGGTGCCGCCCTGTCGTTTACGCCCGTCGGCCTCGGCACGGCGCCGATCGGGGACCTTTACCGGAAGCTCGATGAAGGGGACGCGATCGCGACGGTCCGGCTCGCTCATGCGAGCGGCATCAGGCTGTTCGATTCGTCGCCCCATTACGGCAACGGGCTCGCCGAAGCGCGGAGCGGGGCCGCGTTGCGCGCCTTGCCGCGCGACGGCTTCCTATTCTCGACCAAGGTCGGGCGATGCATGGAACCTCTCGCGGCACGGTTGGCGCCGAGGGAAGACGTGATCTCGCCCGGTTTTGCGGGTGGTTTCCCTCATGCGGCGATTTTCGACTACGGCTACGACGGTGCGATGCGTTCCGTCGAGCAATCCTTGCTGCGCACCGGCTTTGGTCGCATCGACATACTGCTGATCCATGATTGCGATGTCTGGACCCATGGTGCCGCCGAGGTCGAAACGCGCTTCGCCGAGGCCATGGGCGGCGCCTATCGCGCGCTGGAGGGCCTGCGCAGGGACGGCACCGTCGCGGCGATCGGCGTCGGGATCAACGAAGCCGACATGGCCGAGCGCTTCGTCAGGGCCGGCGACTTCGACCTCGTCCTCCTGGCGGGCCGATACTCGCTGCTGGAGCAGCCGGCGCTCGACAGCTTCCTGCCGCTGGCCGAGGCGCGGGGAGTTGGCGTGATGCTGGCCGGCGTCTTCAACTCCGGCATCCTGGCCACCGGGGCGGTGCCCGGGGCCAAGTACAACTACCGCGAAGCGGCACCCGACATCATGGCCAAGGTGGCCCGCATGGAAGCTTTATGCCGATCGCACGGCGTGACGCTCCGCCAGGCCGCGATGGCTTTCGCGGCCGCCCACCCGGCCACGCTGTGCCTGCTGCTCGGCGCCGAGACCGGGGCGGAGATCTCGGCCAATGTCGCAGATTTCGGCGTTGCCATCCCGGCGGCGCTCTGGGCGGATTTGAGGGACGAAGGCCTTTTGACGGCCGCCGTGCCCGCTCTCTGACGCGCCGCCGTGGACCGGCAACCCGCTGCAACCCGGAGCCGAAGCGCCGCATTGGCCTGCGTCGCTCAAGCTCGAGCTCGAGATCGGAGTCTTCATGCTGGCGAGGCGGTTTGCACTGGCGATCGGACTCATGCTCGCCGTGGTCACGTCGCAGGTGCCCGAATTCGTGCAGCAATATCGTCAGCGCCTCGGCGGGGCAGTCGACGAGTTGAAACGGATCGTCGCGCAGTTCGACGAGGAGGCGCGCGGCCAGTCGCTCAGCCGCGAGCAGGGGATCGATCGGCTGAAAATCAACCCCGATGCCCTAGCGCGAGGGCGCGGTGCCGACCTCGAGGACGTGGTCGACCGCGAACGTCGGCTCGAGACGCAGGAGCGGGGCTTCGCCGAAGCGGGCCCGATATCCCAATATTGGGTCTTCCTGGAGCGCCTCGATGCGAAGCTCGCCCGCCAGGCCTATGCGATCTACCAGCCCGCCGTCCCGGTCACGCCCGCCGGTTTAACCGCGGCGGCCGTGGGCCTCGTGCTGGGTTGGGGTGGCACCCGCATGGTGGGGGTGCCGTTCCGGCGTCGCCGCCGCGCCGCCGTCGCATGAGCCGCGTGGGTCAAGCCTCCTCCTCGATCGTCAGTTGGACTGTCGATACGGCGCCGCCATTCAACCTCGCGGCGAGGAGATGGCCTATCGCGACAGCTCCGAGGCAGAGGGCGACCGACAGGCCCATGTTGATGCTGGCCCGGGTTACAGCGCCGGCCCTCATGAGGTCGAACGTCTGCAGGCTAAACGACGAGAAGGTGGTGAACCCGCCGCAGACACCGACCATCACGAAGAGCCTCAGGTTCTCCGAAACCGGGAAGCGGCCGTGCGATAGCGTCAGTGTGCCGAAGAAGCCGATGACGAAGGACCCCGCGACGTTGATCAGGATCGTGCCCCAGGGCAGGTCCAGGCTGATCGGAGCAGCGAGGAGCGCCAGTGCGTAACGGCCGAAGGTGCCGACCGCACCGCCGAGTGCCACGATCAGGCAGGTCTGGAGATTCATGGTCGCTCCGATAGCTGGCATGTCATCCCGGCTCACGGGCGTGCCGGTTCTCCCGTCCGTCTGCCGTGGTCAAGCCGTGTTCCCGAGTGCTGGCGAGGGCTGGGTTGTGGAATTGACCGCTTTGACACCGCTACTTATGTCAATCCCATCCTGCCGTAGAGTTTCCCATGGCCGTCCGTTCCATCATTACGCTGCCAGATGCCCAATTACGACTGACCTCGGCGCCGGTCGCCAAGGTGGACGATGGCGTCCGTGCGGTTCTCGACGACATGATCGCGACCATGTACGACGCGCCGGGCATCGGGCTGGCGGCCGTTCAGGTGGGGGTACTGCAACGTCTGGTGGTGCTGGACATCGCCCGTAGGGATGAATCGCCCCAGCCGCTGTTCCTGGTCAATCCCGAGGTGCTGGAGTCGTCGGCCGACCGGATCGTCTACGAGGAGGGCTGCCTGTCGATCCCGGACTTCTACGAAGATGTGGAAAGACCGGAGCGCGTCCGCGTGCGGTTCCAGGACCGCGACGGTGCCGATTGCGAGATGGAGGCCGACGGCCTGCTCGCCATCGCCATCCAGCACGAGATCGACCACCTCAACGGCGTTCTCTTCGTCGATCATCTATCGCGCCTGAAGCGCGAGCGCGTCCTCAAGAGGTTCACCAAGGCGGCGCGGCTCGCGGCCGAGGAAGGGCGCGTCTTCGATCCGCGGTCCGAGGAGCGGGAGCCGCGCGGGCCGCGGAAGCCGCCGCGCCGCCCCGATACGGCCGCCTGAGCCGGCCGACGATGCGGATCGTCTTCATGGGGACGCCGCTCTTCGCGGTCCCTACCTTGAGCCAATTGGTCGGGCAGGGCCATGAGATCGCCGCGGTCTATACCCGCGCGCCGGCGCTCGGCGGACGCGGCATGAGCGAGATGCCGTCGCCGGTCCACGCCCTGGCGGCGCGGCTCGGTGTGCCGGTGCTGCACCCGGCGAGCCTCCGCGGCGGAGCGGCGTTGGACGCCTTCCGGGCGCACGAGCCCGAACTCGCCGTGGTGGTGGCTTACGGCATGATCCTGCCCCAGGCGATCCTCGACGTACCGCGGCAGGGCTGCCTCAACCTTCACGCGTCGCTGCTGCCGCGGTGGCGCGGCGCGGCGCCGATTCAGCGGGCCGTGATGGCCGGAGATGCCGAAGCCGGAGTCGCCGTGATGCGGATGGAGGCCGGTCTCGACACGGGGCCGGTCGGCATGGAGGAGCGCGTCCCCCTCCGTCCCGACATGACGGCCGGCGACCTGCACGACGCCTTGGCGCCGATCGGCGCCGATCTGATGGGGCGGGCCGTCGGAGCGATGGCGCGCGGAACGCTGCAGTTCCGGCCTCAATCCGAGCACGGTGTGCTCTATGCACCCAAGATCGACAAGGGAGAGAGCCGCATCGATTGGCGGCGATCTGCCTCCGAGGTGCTGCACCTGATCATGGGCCTGTCGCCTTTCCCTGGCGCCTTCTTCGAAGCCGATCTCGGCCACGGCCGCGAGCGCGTGAAAGTCCTGCGGGCCAGGGCCGGCGAGGGCCGGGGCGCCGCCGGCACCGTGCTGGACGGTGCCCTGACGATCGCCTGCGGAGACGGCGCGATCGTGCCGACGCTGCTGCAGCGCGCCGGCAAGGGGCCGCTCGCCGCGGCCGAATTCATGCGCGGCAGGCCCGTGCCGTCCGGAACCCGCCTGGTCTGATCGTCGGGCAGGCGCGGTCCTTGGCGCTGGCGCATGTCCGCGGCAGCATGGGACATGCGCTAGTCGATCATGTAGCGCACCCCGACCCTCACCTCTTGGGTGGTCAGGCTCTTGCTGACCGACGTCGACGGGAACAGCGGGATCGTCGTCTTGCCGAGGTCGAGATAGCGGTATCCGACGTCGACCAGCATGTGGGGCGAAAAGGCGTATGATATCCCCGCCATGCCGGCCCAGGCAAAGCGGTAGTCGGCGCGGCTCGGCACGCTGGACGTCACCAGCGTCCCGGTGCGCGGGTCGATCACCCCGGCCGTCAGAGCGGCTCCATTGATCCCGATGGAGCCGTCCTGGTGCGTCCCGCTAACCCCGGCTCCCGCGCCGACGTAGGGCGTGATCCCGGCCCAGGTGCCGAGGTCGAAATAGCCGTTCACGAGACCATCCCAGCGCCAAACTTTGGTGCGCTGATTGATCGAGCAGGTCGTTCCACAGGGGATGTTGACGCCGTAGCTGAGGGGATCGAGGTAATCGGCCGTGAGATCGGCGCGGAAGAACTGGTTGAACTTGTAGCCTGCGCCGCCGCCGAAGCCGTAGCCGTAATCCGTGGCGTTGCGATCGAAGGACGGCGTCATGCCGTTTAGACTGAGCTTGGGCTTATCTTCCGGACCGAACGAGGCATCGCCGCGGAGGTACCAGCCGGTGCCGAATTCCAGCGGCGGATCCGCCGGTGCCTCGCTGCCGGCCGCTTCATAATAGGAGGGCATGTCGGCTGACGCCGCCAAGCCGGTTTGGCCGATCGTGCAGGCTGCGGCGAATGCCGCGATCATCGGTGCCGTTCCGAGCCGCATGGGTCCCAATCCCCTTTTCGCACGCCGCACGCGAGCCGTACGTCAACGCTCCGGAAACCATAGTGGGAAGGGTTTAAGCGGAGCTTAACCATGCCGGCATTGCATCGCAAAAATAAGAAACGGGCCGCAAGGCCCGTTTCGTTGTCCATTCTTGTGAAAGGTCGCGATCAGTACTTGCGAACCAGTGGCGGCGCGGGAGCGTAGATCGGGGCCGGTGGGGGCGGCGCAGCGTATCCAGCATCGCCGAACAGCCACCGCATGCCGAGCTTCACGTCCTGCGACGCTAGGCTGATCTTCTGCACCTCATGCGGGCACACGCCGGTGTTCTGGCAATTGATGGCGCCGCTGCGCACGTCGCCCATGTCGAGGTAGCGGTAGGCGAGCTCGAGCTTGACGTTGGGCGTGACGTCGTAGGCGACGCCGACCATGCCGGCATAGGCGAGGCTGGCGCTGCTGCGGCTCGGCGCGTACCCGAAGCCCTGGTTCAACCCGCCGACGCCGATGTCGGTCAAGCCGTCGACCTGGTTGAACGACCCACCGATGCCTCCGCCGACGAAACCGGTGAAGCGACCATAATGGAGCGCGTCGAAATAGACGTTGACCAAGGCCACGGTGCTCTGCACCTGGCCCGTGTAGGTGTCATAGGCCCGTGTATTGGTCTTGGGTGTCCTGAAGAAGCCGGCGTTGTAGCTCTCGATGGCGTTGAACGACTGTGCGGTGCGGTATTCGCCCGTGGCGTCGAAGCGCAACCAATTGTTCACCTGGTAGCCGACGCCGCCGCCCACGAAGGCGGAGTCGCCAAGGCGGCGTTCGTCGAAGCGCGGGCTCGGCACCGTAACGTTGGCGTCGAAGCTCGAGCGGATGTCGGGTCGGAGCGAGGCACCGACGCCGACGTCCCCGCGCAGGTACCAACCGCCGAAGTCGACGGGCTCGGGTGCGACGGGCTCGAAGGCCGGCGGCGGCGGCAGGTCCGCCGCGTAGACGGAGCCGCCGGCGCCGAAGGCCACCGCTCCCGCGAGAAGAAGGGCGTTCAGCTTGCCCATGCAACGTGTCCTCATGTTGGCGCGAGGGCAGGGCCCAGGCGTTTGGCCGATGAACACACCATGGCAGCGACTGATTAAAAGTAGCTTAACCCTAACGTTTAACCGCCCGCAGGCCGTCGCTTTGGGCTTTGCCGTCCGATTCTGTCGCGCCCGCGCCACAGGTGCCGGGGAACTGCCGGCCGGCCGGCCATGACGTGTTGCGGCATCTCAGGTTTTTGCCTAACCAGAGCCGATGGCTTGCCTATTCTGTGGCATGACGCGCGCGTCCTCCGACGCCCGCACCACCGGACTTAGGACGGGATGATCGGTGATCGGGGACAGCGTTCGATGAAGGTCGTATTGGCGCAGCCGCGCGGTTTCTGCGCGGGCGTGGTCCGCGCCATCGAGATCGTCGAACGCGCCCTGGCCAAGCATGGCGCGCCGGTCTACGTGCGGCACGAGATCGTCCACAACCGGCATGTCGTCGAGGCATTGAAGGGCAAGGGCGCTATCTTCGTCAACGAGGTGTCGGACGTGCCGCCCGGTGCCGTGACGGTGTTCAGCGCGCATGGCGTCGCGCGCTCGGTCGAGCGGGAGGCCGCAGAGCGGGGCTTGAGGGTTCTAGACGCGACCTGCCCGCTCGTCGCCAAGGTCCATACACAAGGCCAGCGCTATGCGGCCCAGGGCAGGACCGTCGTTCTGGTCGGCCACGCCGGCCACCCCGAAGTCGAGGGCACGATGGGGCGCGTCCCCGAGCCCGTCCATCTCGTCGGCAGTGTGGCCGACGTCGAGGCTCTGGACCTCGAGGCCTCCCGGCCCGTCGCCTACATCACCCAGACGACGCTGAGTGTGGATGATACGCGCGGCATCATCGCGGCCTTGAAGGCCCGCTTCGCCGACATCGTCGGCCCCGAGACCCGGGATATCTGCTACGCCACGCAGAACCGGCAGACCTCGGTCCGTGATCTTGGCCAAGTCGCCGACGTGATCCTGGTGGTCGGTGCCAACAATTCGTCGAACTCGAATCGCCTGCGAGAGATCGGCACCGAGCACAAGGTTCCGAGCTATCTCATCGCCGACGGCGCCATGCTGGACGTCGACTGGATCAGGGATGCCGCCGTTGTGGGCGTGACGGCCGGCGCTTCGGCGCCGGAGGTTCTCGTCGAGGACGTGATCGACGCGCTGCGTCGCGTGGGCCCCATCGAAGTGTCCACGCTGCCCGGCATAGAAGAAACCATCTCGTTTCGCCTGCCGGCGGAACTCGCCGATATTTGACCGTTTCCGCCGACCGGTCGGCACGGCCCGAAGGAGTTGAGCTTGGGCATACCCTTCCATCAGACGGCGCGCATCGGCGCCTACGTTCTCAAGCAGCATCTCGGGCGCCGCAAGCGCTATCCGTTGGTGCTGATGCTGGAGCCCCTGTTCCGCTGCAACCTCGCCTGCGCGGGTTGCGGCAAGATCGACTATCCCGACAAGATCCTGAACCAGCGCGTCTCCTATGCCGACGCCATGAACGCGATCGACGAGTGCGGCGCGCCCGTCATCTCTATCGCGGGCGGCGAGCCGCTGCTCCACAAGGAAATGCCCGAGATCGTCCGCGGCGCCATTGCCAAGAAGAAATTCGTCACGCTGTGCACCAACGCGCTGCTGATGGAGAAGAAGCTCGACCAGTACAAGCCGAGCCCCTACTTCAATTGGTCGGTGCATCTCGACGGTGACGAGTCCATGCACGACAAGTCGGTTTGCCAGGCGGGGGTCTACGACAAGGCGGTCGCGGCCATCAAGGCCGCCAAGGCCAAGGGCTTCCGGGTCAACATCAATACGACGCTGTTCAACGGCACCGATCCCGAGAAGGCGGCGCGCTTCTTCGACCATGTCACCGAGATGGGCATCGACGGCATCACGGTGTCGCCCGGCTACGCCTACGAGCGTGCGCCCGACCAGCAGCACTTTTTGAACCGCGCAAAAACCAAGGAACTGTTCCGCGGCATCTTCGCCCGCGGCAAGGGTGGCAAAGCCTGGCCGTGGTTCCAGTCGCCGCTATTCCTCGATTTCCTGGCCGGCAATCAGACCTACAATTGCACGCCTTGGGGCAACCCGACCTACACGGTGTTCGGCTGGCAGAAGCCGTGCTACCTGCTCGGCGAAGGCTATGCCAAGAGTTTCGCGGAACTCATGGACACCACGGAGTGGGACAAGTACGGCACCGGCAATTACGAAAAATGTGCCGACTGCATGGTCCATTGCGGGTTCGAGGCCACGGCCGTGAAGGATGCCGTCAAGGCACCCTGGAAGATGCTGACCCTGGCGCTCAAGGGCATCAAGACCGAGGGCGCCATGGCGCCAGAGATCTCGCTGGAGAACCAGCGCCCGGCGGCCTTTGTCTTTTCCCGCCACGTGCAGGCCAAGATGGACGACATCGACACGATCGAGAAGACGACCGGCAAGTCGTTCAAGAAGGCCGCCAGTGACCGCGCCGTGCCGATGGAAGCCGCCGAGTAGGCTGAGGCCGTCGCGGCTCGGAACCGAGACGGCGAAAGCTGCCGGTTCGGTTTCGTGAGCTTCAAGGCTCGATCGCTGTGAGATCTGCCAGGTCTTTCTCGCGCTGCCGGGCTCTACGCTCGTAGCTGGCCTGGTTCTTGGTACATAGCAGGGTGTGCGGACTGCCTTTGCGGAGCGTCTTGCAATCGAGATCGCTCTTGCTTTGGAGGATCGTGCTTTCCACGTGGCTGCGATCGGCCTGAACGGCTCTGTAGCTCCAGGTCGGGTGGGACGGGTCGCCGAGGAACCTGCTGAGTTCGCCGCAGCGGGAGCACGAGCAGGTGACCGCGCTGGCGCGCGTCCAATTGGCAGGCGGCGCCAGGGGAGTGTCGATGCGGGTCCGAAGATGGGCCAGGCAGGCGTCCCGCAGGCGGGTGATCGCCGCCGATCCGGCCGCCGCCGCCGGGCCGAGCTTCAGGATTGCAGGGACGACGACCGCGTCCAAGCCATAGGTCTCGGGCCAGGCCAGGATGACGTCGGCGGCCGCATCCGCCGATCGCGAGTCGATCCGCTCGAGGGTCGCCATGATGTCCACGACGACCTGGGGCTCCACCGCGCGCACCCGGCTCCAGGAGGTTTCCTCGGATCGCCGCGCCGGATCGCCCGGCATGGCGGCCAGCAAGGCCCGGGCGGCGGGTAGAAGGTCGGTCGGGCGAAGGTCGGGTCCTCCCGAAGCTGCCCCTGCGGCGGCCCTGGCGAGGAGATCAGCCGAATCCGCGAAGCCGACACCGGCGTTTCCGGCTACGATCGCTTCGAACAACGTGATGACGCGGCTTGGCGACAACAGCCGCATGGCCGACAGGATGCTGTCGGCCTGCCCCTTGGTATAGGTTGCCGCGGCCGTCACGTCCGCAAGGAAGCTTTCAACCCGCGCAGTGTCGCCGAGGCGGCCCAGGTTCGTCAGCATCGTCGTGACGTCCTCGGGCGATCTCGCCAGTCTCCAGCGGTCCATCGGCCACGTGACCAGCATGTGGCCGGAGAGCTCGTGCGCCTGCGCCCACAGCGCGGAGGCCCGGCCTTCGCCGCTGGCCACCCAACGTTCGGCGAGGTCGGCGAGATAGGGCAGGGTGGCGCGCAGGCCGCCCTGGTTCAGGACGGCGATGCGGTTCCGCCTCGGCCATAGCACCAGAGCCGCCTTGCGGTAGCTGCGCTCGAAGGACGCGCCTTCGTTGCCGGTCGCCTCGCGGAAGCTCTCGTCGTCGGGCGCCATGTCGTCCAAGGCATCGGGCGGCGCGACCTCCTCCTCATCGAAGGGCAGTATCCCCATCCCGGCATCGGCGCCGTCGGGACGGCGCCACTCTGACAGGGTTTCCCGGCGATCGTGGACCTCGATTAGCTCGAATTCATCGCCCTCCTCTTCGTCGCAGCGTCCGCGGCGGTAGGACCCGTAGCCGCCCGTATGTTCGGCGCTGCCGCTCTCCTCGATCGACAGCAGCGCCAAGTGCAGCTCGCAAGCGGCATCCTGAGCCGCAGCCACGAGCGCAGCCGCCTTGGCGGCATCCGCCCCTTTCAGCGCCGTGAACGACAGACTGGTCAGCGTGTAGGCGTGTTCCAAGGGATGGATCAGCTTCGTGGGCGCATCGTCGTCACTCTCCCACTGCCGCAGCAGCGCGGCCATGCGGGCGCCCTCGGCTTCGTACCCCGGCGGCCTCGGCGCCTCGCCCGGCGTCCGGCGCAGGAGATTGTAGACCAACGTCAGCCGGCAGCCAGAGGTGACCGGCAGGACCTCGTGCACGCAGTCGGCGTAGAATGCCGCGAAAGCCGCCCGCGACGGATCCGATGCCTGCATATCGAAGCGGATCTCGCGATCCCGGTGGCGGACCGACAATTCACCGCCCGTGCTGATGGAGGGAAGCACGACGACCAGCGTCGCGAACATCCCCGGAGCCTTCTCGGTATCGCGGTGGCCGACGAAGAAGCTGCCCTCGTCGTAGACGAGGAGCTTGTAGAACTCCGCCGCAATGGGCTCCGTTACGCCGAGCCCATCGGCGACGCGTTCGACGATCTCGGCCAGCGTTCTGGCCCAACCCTGGCCATGGATATGAACCTGATCCGGGTTGATCTGCCAAGTCCGGCGTACGTCGGTGTCGACCAGAGTTCGCTCGCCACGGCCGAAGGGGGCGCGTTTGGCCACCGCGATCAGTCGTTCGGCCTGAGCAGGCAGCAGCGGCAGGGCGATGGGGCCGACACCCTCGACCTCCAACCCCGGCGCGAACATCTCGCAGGCGCCCCCGGCGCAGAAATCGCCGGGACGCCGGACATGCTCCAGGACACGGGCAAGCTCCGTACTGATCAGCGACACGGGCTTAAACTCCCTGGCTCGTGGACGCCCCACGCCCGGACGGTGTCGCCAGCCGACGAGATGGCCGGTATTGCCCAAGCTCTACCGCGAATCCGCGCACCTGGCATCGCACTCTGCCTTCCATCACAGCATCTTGCGGATGGCGGCCTTGTGGAGCTTGCCGGTGGCGGTGTGGGGGAGATCGTCGACGACCCGCAGGTCCGTCGGCACCATCCACCGGGCCACGCGCCCCTCGAATAATGCGGCGACATCGTCCTGCGTCAGTTCTGCCTGGTCCTGCAACACGACGAAGAGAACGGGGCGCTCGCCCCAGCGCGGGTCGGGCCGCGCCACGACGGCGGCCTCCCGCACGGAGGCATGCGACACGGCGATGTTCTCGAGCTCGATCGAGCTGATCCACTCACCCCCCGATTTGATCACATCCTTCGAGCGATCGACGATCTCGACGAAGCCGTCCGGATCTATGGTGACGACGTCGCCGGTCGAGGACCATCCGGGCTCCGCGAAAGCCTCGTCTCCGTCCGAGCCGAAGTAGCGCGACGCCACGCAGGGACCGCGGACCAGCATGGAGCCGAACGCCGTCTCGTCTCGCGCTATGTCTTCTCCGGACGGGCCGCGGGCACGCAACTCGACACCGAACAAGGGCCGGCCCTGCTTTCGGAACAGCGCCCGCCTGTCCTCGGGTGACATCGCCGCCTGCCGGTTCTTGGGGCGGCAAACCACCGCGACGGGACTCGTCTCCGTCATCCCCCAGGCGTGGACGACATCGACGGCACGGGCGGCGAAACGCTCGATCATGACCGGCGGGCAGGCGGAGCCGCCGATGCCGACGCGCTCGAGCGGCGCCAGTGTTTCCCCGTTCCGATCCACCCAGTCGAGCAGCGACGTCCAGACGGTCGGTACGCCGGCCGTGGTCGTCACGCCCTCCTGGCGGATCAAGCCATGCAAGCTCGCCCCGTCGAGTCGGGGCCCCGGCATGACCAGCTTGGATCCCGCCATGGCGGCCGCGTAGGGAAAGCCCCAGGCGTTGACGTGGAACATGGGCACGACCGGCATGGCGGTGTCGGCGGCCGAGAAACCGAAGGCATCCGGCACCGAGATCGCCATGGCGTGCAGCACCGTGGAACGGTGGGAATAGAGCACGCCTTTGGGCGCGCCGGTGGTGCCGGACGTGTAGCAGAGGCCAGCCGCCGCTGCCTCCTCGAGCCGAGGCCAGGCATAGGCGTCGGACTCGTCGGCGATGAGGGTCTCGTAGCAGAGCAGGCCGGGCAGCCGAGGCGCGACCGGCATCGACTCGGGTGCAGCCAGCACCACGATGGCCCGAACCGAGGCGAGCCGGTCCGCCAGGGATTCCACCAGGCTCGCGAGCCCCGGATCGACGAACAGGACCGTGTCGCCCGCATGTTCGATGATCGTGGCGATCTGTTCGGGGAACAGGCGCGGGTTGATCGTGTGACAGACCCTCCCGGATCCCGAGACGCCGAAATAGATCTCGAGGTGGCGGGCGCTGTTCCAGGCCAGGGTGCCGACCCGGTCTCCGGTCTTCAGTCCCAGGCGGTCGAGCGCATGCGCGAGCTGTCGGCTGCGGGCCGCGAGTTCGGCATAAGTGGCGCGATGAAGGGTGCCCTCGCCACCGCGCGACACGATTTCGGTGTCGGCGTGGCAGGATTCGGCGTGCCGCAGGATCGAGGACACCAAGAGTGGGACATCCATCATCAGGCCACGCATCGGCATTTCCCCAGGCTCGGCGTGCGCCGTGTCGATCTTTCTCTCATGCCCCTCGACGGAGCCGGCCGGATCATTGAAGCATGGCGCGCTCGGGATGAACAAGGAGGACGGACGTCGCTCGATCGCCCTCGTGCCGCGCCTCACGTCCCGCAGACGTTCCGAAACCGTTTCGAAGGTAACGGACCGGAAGCGCATTGACGCAGTGTGACCGCGCCCCTAGCCTCGGAATTGCGGGACAAACCCTGACGCACGGTCGCGGCCGACAACAAAAAACCCGGGAGGACATTTTGAAGAACACGGCGGCAGCAATCGCGGCCTTATCGGTGGGCATGCTCGTCATGGCGGGCGCGGCTCAGGCACAGACGACCAAGAGATACACGATCGCGCTGATCCCTGGCCTGACCACGGACGCCTTCTACATCACGATGCGCAAGGGCGCCGAGGCCGCCGCCAAGACGGTCGGCGCCGATCTCGTCTTCCAGGGCGCGCCGGAGTTCAACCCCGTGCAGCAGGCGCCGGTGCTCGATGCCGTGATCGCGCGCAAGCCCGACGCCATCCTGATCGCACCGACCGACAAGACGCAATTGGTGCAACCGCTCAAGAAGGCCGCCGCTGCCGGCATCCCTGTGATCACGGTCGACACCTTCATCGGCACCGGCAACTACCAGACGGGGTCGGGCGACGCCGATTTCCCGCTGTCCTACATCGCGTCCGATAACGTGCAGGGCGGCAAGGCCGCGGGTCGGGCACTGGCCAAGGCCATCGGCGACAAGGGCAAGGTCTATATCGCCAACGTCAAACCCGGCGTCTCGACGACCGATCAGCGCGAAGAGGGCTTCAAGGAGGAGATGAAGGCCCATCCGGGCATCCAGGTGCTTCAGACCCAATTCAATGACGACGATGCCAACAAGGCGGCCTCCCAGGAGCAGTCCGTCTACGCCCGCAATCCGGACCTCGCGGGGGTGTTCGGCGCCAACCTGTTTTCCGCTCTCGGCGCCGCCAACGGCGTGAAGCAGGGCGGCCAGAGCGAAAAGGTCAAGGTCGTCGGCTTCGATGCGCCGACATCGATCGTCGACGACATCAAGTCCGGCCTCGTCGACGCCGTCATCGCCCAGCACCCGGCCGAGATCGGCTATTACGGCGTCATCTCGGCCTATGCCCATCTCACGGGCCAGTCGATCCCCGTGTCGATCGGCACCGGCTTCACCGAGATGGACAAGTCGAACATCGACAAGCCCGACGTCGCCAAGTTCATCTATCAGAACTGATCCGCTTTCGCGCGGGCCGCCGCTCGTGCGGCTGTCGCGCGGGGGTCCCAGTCGTCGACCGGAGGCCCATGTCTGTACAACCCACCGCGCAGCTTCGTGCGAACCGCCGCCCGACCGGTCCTGCACCCTGGCTCGTCCGCATCGCCGGGATGCGGGCGTGGCTGTTTCTGATCCTTCTGCTCATCGGGTTCGAGGTCTGGGCTCGGGTCAGCTATGGCACCAGCTTCGTGCTGTCGGCCTATAACGCCCAGTCGATCGCCGTCTTCACGGTGGCGCCGCTCCTGCTGGCGCTGGGCGAAACCTTCGTCATCATCGCGGGCGGCATCGACCTGTCGGTCGGCTTCGTCATGGGGCTTTCGGCCGTGATCGCCGCCCAGGCGACCAATCTCGCGAGCGGGATGCTGCCGCCCTTTCCGGCCATGTTGGCCGGCATCGTGGCGGGCCTGCTCGTGGCGCTCGTGCCCGGCGCCGTCAACGGCTGGCTGATCTCGAAGCTCAAGGTGCCGCCCTTCATCGGTACGCTCGGCATGTTCGGCGTGGCGCGGGGCGCTGCTTTCCTGCTGGCCAACGGCACGACGGTCCCGGTGTCGAACGAGTGGTTCGCGGCGCTCGGCAACGGACGCGTCCTCGGCTTTCCGACCGTCGTGATCGTCACCGGCCTCTTCGTGCTGCTGATGCACTACCTTCTCGGTCAGACACGCTTCGGCCAGCACACCTATGCGGTCGGAGCGAGCGAGCAGGCGGCGCTGCGGGCCGGCATCGGTGTCGGGCGGCTCACGCGAAAGCTCTATCTGCTCTCCGCCCTCTGCGCCGGGCTCGGCGGAGTGCTGTACACGGCTCGGTTCACGGCGGGTGCCGCCCAGGCGGGCGAACCTCTGCTGCTGGATTCCATCGCCGCGGTCGTGATCGGGGGCGCCAGCCTGTTCGGCGGGTCGGGCACGATCCTCGGCACGGTGGCGGGAGCGCTCGTCATCGCGGTCATCCAGTACGGCCTCGTCTTCATCGACGTCGAGCCCTTCTGGCAGTTCGTCGCCGTCGGGGTCGTCATCATCATCTCGGTCCTGGCCGACCAGACGCAGCGCAAGCTCGGCGGAGAACGCTGATGGGTGTCGGGCACGGCTCCGAACCGATTCTGGACGTCCGGTCGGTGTTCAAGCGCTTCGGCGGGGTCGAGGCTCTGAAAGGGGTGTCGCTGTCGCTCTACCCGGGCGAGGTCGTGGCCCTGGCGGGTGATAACGGCGCCGGCAAATCGACCCTCACGAAGATGATCTCCGGCGTCTACCGGGCCGATGGCGGCGAGATCCGCCTTGACGGCCAAACGGTCGACTTCGCCACGCCGGAGGCGGCCCGGGGCAGGGGCATCGAGACCATCTACCAGGATCTCGCTCTGGCCGATAATCTGTCGATCGGCGCCAATATCTTCCTGGGCCGGGAGCCGATGCGGCGCGCGTTCGGTTTTCTACCGATGATCGACCGCCGTAAGATGGCTGAAGCCGCCAAGGCCACGATGGCGGCGCTTGATTTCCACGTCGACCGGTTCGAGGCGCCCGTCGGCCGTTTCTCCGGGGGACAGCGCCAAGCCGTGGCGATTGGGCGTGCGATCTACTGGAACGCCCGGGTGATCTTGATGGATGAACCCACGGCGGCGCTCGGCGTCCCCGAGCAACGCAAGGTCATCGCACTCGTCAGGACGCTGAAGGCCCAAGGGCGCGGTGTGATCTTCATCTCGCACAACCTTCAGGACATTTTCGCGGTCTCCGATCGCATCGTCGTGCTCCGCCGCGGCAGCCTCGCGGGCGAGCGGCAGATCGAGGACACGACGCATGAAGAGGTGGTAAGGATGATGATCGGCGGCTGAGCGCCGATCATCCGCCGGCTCGGGAAGCCGCGGGGACAGTGCATCGGCGACATGGCCTCGAAGTTCGGCATCACCCTCGAGAGCTTGCTGGTCAGCGCCCGTGGAAGGCCACCCGCAGCCGCTCACGCTGCTGGTCGAGTGCGTTGACCGACGCGATGGCCCCGGTCGGCACCTCCTCCTCGGGAATGCGAATGGTGCGGTCGAGATAGATGATGCGGTTCTGCATGCGCATGGAACGCGCCGTAAGGTCCTGGAGCACCGGCGGCAACTGGCTGAAGAGGCTCGGCCCGGACGCGACCTCCTGGGCGCAGATCCGCACCTTGTGCTTTTCGGCCTCCGCCTGGTCAGGACCCATCTCGCCCTCGTTCACGGCGCGTTGCACGAGCAGCCAGGACGCCACCTGCATCAGCCGCGTCGTCAACCGCATGCTTTCAGCCGCATAGGCGACGGCGACCGGCCTGGCCAGGTCCTTGGCCTCGTCACGTCCCGGACCGTCGAGATAGGCCGCGACCTGTTCCACGAGATCCATTCCGTCGCGGAACAGCACCTTGAACCGCGGCGAGCCGGCGAGCCGATGGGCGAAGCTGATCATATTATCGCCATCGACGCTGGAATGAACGCTAGCCATGATGGTTCCTCGACAGGCGCCCGAAGCGCAAAGCCCGGGACAGGGTGCTTCCGCCTTGCCCAGGCGCAATCTTCCCTCGTTCGGGTTCACTCTAACATCGATCATTCGAACCGGAATCTTAACGCCTGCTTAGGGTTAACAGGGAGCGCCGGCCAAAAAAAGAGCTGCGCGAAGCAGCTCTGAGTTTGCAGGGAGGAGTGAGACAGGGCCGGCGAGGTCTAAGATTTGCAGTCCAGAGCCAGCAGAGCCGGACCACCCCAAGCTAAATTAAGACACCTAACCGCTCGTTAACGCCGCAATAGGCCTCCGACTGGCGTCCTCCCGGCACGTTGATTGTCGCTACACCGAGGCGCGACCGGCACGTGATGCGGGCCTATACGGATCCGGCGATCGGCATGCGACTTGCGTAGGCCGCGACGGCGCATGATCATCATGAACGATACCGTCATGCAGATAGCGTCTAGACTCGGCTGCAACACTCGCATCAATTGCTAAGACCATGACGGCCGGAGCGGCCATGTCGAGGGCAGGGAGAACAAGACGTGAAGTACATCGGATTGACGGGTTTCGTGCTGGCGGCGGGTCTCGCCTTTTCCGGCGCCCACGCGGCAGACTTCAAGATGGGAGTCGCCGGGCCAATCACCGGCTCCAGCGCTGCCTTCGGCGCACAGCTGCAAATGGGCACCCAGCAGGCCGTCGACGACCTCAACGCCAAGGGCGGGATCCTGGGCAACAAGATCACGCTCGACGTCGGCGACGACGTTGCCGATCCGAAGCAGGGCGTGTCGGTGGCCAATAAATTCGTCGGCGACGGCGTGAAATACGTGGTCGGCCATTTCAACTCCGGCGTGACGATCCCGGCCTCGGATGTCTATCTCGAAAACAACATCCTGATGATCACGCCGGCCGCAACCAATCCGACCCTGACCGAGAAGGGCAAGTGGGATGTGTTCCGCACCTGCGGGCGCGACGACCAGCAGGGCGCCGTCGCGGCCGACTACATCGCCAAGAACTTCAAGGGCAAGAAGATCGCCATCCTCCACGACAAGACCACTTACGGCAAGGGACTGGCCGATGCCACCATGGGCGACCTGGCCAAGATGGGGATCAAGCCGGCCCTCTACGAAGGCGTGAATGCCGGCGAGAAGGATTATTCGGCCGTCGTATCCAAGGTCAAACAGTCGGGCGCCGATGTCGTGTACTGGGGCGGTCTGCATCCTGAAGGCGGCTTGATCCGCCGGCAGATGACCGACCAGGGCATCAAGGCCCCGATGATGTCGGGCGACGGCATCACCGACAACGAGTTCGCTTCCATCGCCGGGCCCGGCGCGGAAGGTACCCTGATGACCTTCGGTCCGGATCCGCGCAAGAACGCCTCCGCCACCGCCGTCGTCAAGGAATTCGCAGCCAAGAACTTCGACCCGCAGGCCTATACGCTCTACAGCTACGCTGCCGTGCAGGTCATGGCGCAAGCCGCCGAGGCCGCCAAGTCGATCGACCCCCACAAGATGGCCGATTCGATGCACAGCGGCATGGCATTCCACACGGTGATCGGCGACCTGTCGTTCGACAAGAAGGGCGACCTCACCAAGGCCGGCTACGTGATGTATACCTGGAAGAAACAGCCCGACGGGAAGATCACCTATCTTCAGAACGACTGACGTTCGGCCAGCCTATTCCGAAACGGAGGCCCGCCGCGCGGCGGGCCTTTTCGTATGCGGGGAGGGTCGATGCTCTGACGCGAGCTTCAAAGGCGAGGTCCGCGTCCAGTGTCGACGCGCGTCGACCATGCCGGGACGTCGCTGGTGGCGCTTCCCAACGACGCGCCGTGCGAGAGGAACCTCGCGGGTCGCAAGACGCAAAGACGGCCCATTCCATCACGACTGGTTGCTCTTCCCAGATTCAGGGACCGCGGTCGTATGGCGTCCGACGATGATTTGCGGAAACCGCGCGTCACTGCGAAATCACCTCCGCCGATTGCTTCAGCGTCATCGACGTGCCCCAGGTGTCGGCGACGACGTAGCCTTCGGGGTAGGGGTCGGACGGGTCCAGCATGTAGGTCATCGTGCCGGTGATCCAGGCTCGCCCCGTGATGGCCGGCACGATGGCGACCCGGCCGCCGCATAACGTCTCGGCGGTGATGCGGCCGTGGAAGCGCGAACCGATGATCGAACGATGGCTGAAGTCTTCGCCGAGCTTCAACAGGCCGCGGGCGTGCAGAACGGCCATCCGGGCCGAGAGCCCCGTGCCGGTGGGGCTTCGGTCCGAGCGGCCCGGCGACACGATGCAAGTGTTGCGGGCCTCCGTGCCCGGCCCCGTGAACGGGGTGTTGAACTGGACGATGGAGACGCCGCGGATCTCGGGGTTTTCCGGATGGACCGCGCCGTAACGCTGCCGCGCCGCGTCCCTCACCTTTTCACCCAGAACGGCCAGATCGCGAGCCTCGTCCGGCCGGATCGAGAAGCCGAGCCGGGCCGCATCGACCAGCGCGTAAAACATCCCGCCATATGCGATATCGACCGTCACGGTGCCGATGCCGCCGATCTCAAGCGGTGCATCCAGCCGGTCCACGAAGCTCGGCACGCTGACGATGGTGACGGCGACGCATTTCCCGTCCCGGCACTGCGCCGTGACGTCGACGGGGCCGGCCGGCATATCGAGCCGAAGCTGCGTGACGGGTTCCTGCATCGGCACCATGCCGGTTTCCAGCAGAACCGTGGCGATGCAGATGGTGTTGGAGCCCGACATGGGCGGATATTCGGTCGGCTCCATGATGATGGCGCCGGCCACGCAATCGCGCCGCAAGGCCGGCACGAGGAGGTTGACGTGGCGTGCCACACTGCCTCGCGGCTCCTGGATGAGGAAACGGCGAACGTCGTCATGCTCGCGTTCCATGGTCTTCATCATGGCGAAGACCGTGTCGCCGGAGGGCGGCAGCACGCCCCCGACGATGACATCGCCGATCTCGCCCTCGGCGTGGCAGCCCACGACCGTGATGGCCCGTGTGGATCGCATCAGCGCCCTCCCGGATCGTTCCGGATCCTACGGTCCTTCGCCGGCCCGACGATGGCGCGCTTCGCTCCAGCCGGAATGACTCCGAAACGCGCGACCAAAGGAAGGATTAGCGGTCGAACGCAGGGTTCGGGGCAATGTCGCCCGACTTCTTGGGCACGATCTTCCACAGATTGAAGGTCCGTTCGGTCCAGCCGTGGGGATTGTAGCGCGGCGAATTCTGGATGGCCGAATTGGTCACGTAGAGCGTGGCATCCGGGCCTTCGGCAAAGGTGTCGGGCCAGACGAGGCGCGGATCCTTGACGAGAAGCTGCCGTGTTTTGGCCCCCGGTTCCTGGGTTTCGATGGCATTCTTCTGAACCGTCGTGAAATAGAGCTTGCCGGTCTTGTCCTGCCACAGCCCGTCATTGGGCTCGCTGGGGCTCACCGTCTCGACCTTGGCCGAGATCTGATCAGGTGTCAGGCTAGCCTCATCGAGGGCCGCGGTCGGGATGCGGTACAGCGTCTTGGCGGTCAGGGGTTGGAAGTAGAGGTACTCGCCCTTGGGGTCGATGGAGATGCTGTCGGCCGCGAACTCGACGCCCCGTCCATCCGCGGTGCGGATCTCTTTGCCGCCGATCACCACCTTGACGCTTTTGTCCACCCGCGTCGGTCCGTCGCCGTCGAGCACGCGGCGCGCCTGGCCGGTCTCCGTGTCGAGCACCACGAGCGCGCCCTGGGCGCCACTGTCCGTCATATAGGCGTGCTTGCCATCGGGCGAGAACCGCACGTCGTTGAGGTAGCTGCCCTGAGGGGCGACGTCGCCACCGAATTCGTAGGTGCGGACGACCTTGTTGGACTTGAGGTCGATCTCGACCAGCTTCGGACCGCCCGGCACGATGAATTCAGTTGCCGGGGCGGCGGGGTCGAGGACCCAGAGATGGCCGTGGCCATCGGCCGTCTCGGCCTGGACGCAGATGAAATGATCGCCCGGCGACTTGGGTGCGGCGTTGCGGTAGCTGTTCCACTCCTGGTCCGGGTAGGGATGCAGTTTGCCGTCCTTGGTGAGTTCGGCCACGGAGAAGGGCACGTCCTCGAACCAGCGTGGGAAGTTCACGAAGATCCGCCCGTCCTCGCTGACCGCGACGCCCGTGACCTGATGGTCGAAACTGCCGACCTTCTGCAAGGTGGCGGTCGGCGCGGCCGAACTGGACGTGGGAGCATTGGCCGCGGTGGACTGGGCGAAGGCGGGGGCTGCGAGCATCGTAGCGCCGAGGACCGCCGCGGGGGGAAGGACGCTGTCGCAAAAGCGGTGACGGCGGTTCAGGCGATGCATGCTGGCTCCCAAAGAACGTGTGATCGATCGCCAACGCCGGGGTGACAAGCCACGTTCCTGCCGAGACCGGCTAATGGCTCGTCGGAGAGGGTCCGATGGGTTGGACGCCGGGCTATCGGCAGACCTTCCGGCCGGGAGGGTGAGGCGCGGCGGGACAGTCGAGTTCGACCCCAAGCGGACCTTTCCCTGTGACGGCCCAGCCTTGACCCGTCTTTCTCGTTCAGCATAACCTCAACTTGCTGCTGTAGGGCGCATCGGTCGAACGGCCGGAGGGGCACTGCCCGCCTACGCCACCTCAACCTCAATGCGCTCATGTCCAGCCTCGAACACCTACGGAAGCAAGCCAAGCTCTACCTGCGCTGGCATCGCGAAGGGTACTTCCCTGTTGCGGCCCGGATCAGGTCACTGCTGCGTCGTTTCCGCGATCTATCTGACAGGGAAATCTTGGCGTCGTCGTTCAAGCTCAGCGACGCGCAGGAACTCGTTGCCAGGAAATCGGGGTTTCGGAGCTGGCCGGCGCTGGTCAAGGGAAACCAATCCATGTCCAGTTCAGCGACTGCCCCTGTATCTTCTTCCGTCATCGTGGCGGCCGAACCGCAAATCCTTGTGTCCGACCTGGAAGCAGCTTGCGCCTTCTATCGAGACAAACTCGGTTTTCAACTCGCCTTCTCCTATGGAGAGCCGGCCTTCTATGCCCAGGTGGTTCGCGACGGAGCACGATTGAATCTGCGGCGTATCCAGGGGCCGATCTTCAACGACACCATGCGTTCCAAAGAGCCGGATGTGTTGTCGGCGACCCTCACGCTGGATGATGCCAAGCCGCTGTACTTGGAATTGCAGACGGCGGGAGTGACATTTCACCAGGGACTGCGAACCGAACCTTGGGGTGCTCGCACGTTTATCGTGAAAGACCCCGATGAAAACCTGATTCTGTTCGCAGGCCAAGCTGGCTAGATCAGTCGTGTCTTGAGTGCGAGGGGGCCGGCATCCGTCACGTGGCGAATGTCCGCTCTCCGCCCAGCCCGGCCGTCTGGCGAGTCGGTCTCCGGCGTGATGTCGCGTGGGCGCCTGCCACCAGAAGCCGGCAGTTCGCAGCAGACTGGAACCTTGGGGCGTCAAGCTGAACGAGCCGGCATACTGCTCAAGCAAACCGTCAGATCATTTGTGCCGGCTGCTGCGAGCTTCCAGCCTGCCCTCGCCGAAGCCGATATTGCACGCCGCGGTGTCACGAAACCGAGCGGGTTCGCCGTCACTGTTCCGCGAGCCGCCGATGATCACGAGCAGGGCCTATAGGGCGCCGTGACCTGGTCCGGCACTGAAGCTGCCCCGGTGCTGTCGTCAGCCGCCGGTCACGCTCATCATCCGGCCGACGCGTGGCTTCGCGGCCAGGCGGTCGGCGAGGAAGTCGTGTCCCTTGGGCTTGCGCGCTATCGCTTCCGCGATGGCGGCGTCGAGCGCAACGTCGGCATCGGCCGAACGCAGGGCGCCACGCAGGTCGGCCGCGTCGTTCTGGCCGAGGCACATGTAGAGCGTCCCCGTGCAGGTGACGCGCACGCGGTTGCAGCTCTCGCAGAAGTTATGGGTGAGTGGCGTGATGAAGCCGACCCGGCCGCCCGTTTCCGCCACCCTGGCATAGCGGGCCGGGCCGCCCGTCGAGACCGACAGCGGCTCGAGCGTGAAGCGTTCGGCCAACCGGTGGCGGACGTCCTCCAACGACAGGAACTGGTCGGAGCGGTCGCCCCCCTCCTCGCCGAGCGGCATCACTTCGATGAAGGTGATCTCCATGTCGCGCTCATGCGACCAAGCCACCATGTCGGCGAGTTCGTCCTCGTTGACGCCCTTCAAGGCCACGGCATTGATCTTGACCTTCAGCCCCGCGCGCTGCGCGGCCTGAAGCCCTTGGGCTACCTTGCCGAAATCGCCCCAGCGGGTAATGACGCCGAACTTCGCCGGGTCGAGGGTATCCAGGGACACATTGACCCGCCGCACACCGCAGTCGGCGAGTTGGGCGGCGAAGCGGGCCAGTTGCGAGCCGTTGGTGGTCAGGGTCAGTTCGTGCAGGGCCCCCGTCTTCAGGTGCCGGGAAAGGTTGCGGAACAACCCCATGATGTCACGGCGCACCAACGGCTCGCCGCCCGTGATGCGCAGCTTGCGCGTCCCGCGTTCGACGAAGGCCGTGCAGAGGCGGTCGAGTTCCTCGAGCGTCAACAGGTCCCGCTTCGGCAGGAACTGCATCTGCTCCGACATGCAGTAGACGCAGCGGAAATCGCAGCGATCCGTGACCGAGACGCGCAGGTACGTGATGGCGCGGCCGAAAGGGTCGACCAAGCTTGCGGGTTCGGCGGCAGCGAAGCCTGATGGGGGCGAAAGGATCATGGACGGGATATAGGGCCTTCCATGTCGTGGCGGTAGTCAGACGTAGTCGGCCGCGATCGTTGCGTCCTGGTTTTCCGGGCGCCGCGCCATGTTGAACAGCAGGGTCCCGAGTGCCGCCACGATGAGGTTGGCCAGCAGGGAATAGACCGCCACATAGCCGGGGAACTGGTAGCCGAACAGCGCCAGCGTGTAGGTCGCGGCCTTGAATTGCGTGGCCGCCACGGCCGCCGTGCCGAAGTACATTCCGACCGCCCAGCCGGCCAGCAGTGCCCAGGAATTGAACCAGCGCGTATAGAGGCCCAGCAGCACGGCCGGGAGGGTCTGGATGATCCACACGCCGCCAAGAAGCTGCAGCGTGATGATGAAGCTCTTGTCGAGCCCCACGACGAAGAACAACGCTCCCACCTTGACGACCAGGGACACGAGCTTGGCCATCCGCGACTCCTCGGCCGGCGTGGCCCGCGGATTGATGAATTCCAGGTGGATGTTGCGGGTCCACAGATTGGCGGCCGCGATCGACATGATGGCGGCGGGGACGAGCGCACCGATGCCAATGGCCGCGAAGGAGAACCCGGCGAACCAGGGCGGGAAGATGTCGAGGATCAGGGCAGGGACCGCGAAGGTGTTCGAGTATTTCGCGAACAGGGCCGTGTAGGCGGGGTTGTTCTTGACCCCGACCGCGATGGCCATGAAACCGAGCAGCGTCAGGAAAGCCAGAACCAGCGAATAGGCGGGCAGCAACGCCGAATTGCGGCGGATAACGTCGCGGGTGGAGGCGCTCAGAACGGCCGTGATGGCGTGCGGGTACATGAAAAGAGCTGCGGCCGAGCCCAAGGCCAGCGTGGCATAGGTGCTGTACGAGCCCGTCGAACCCGCCGGCGGGGACGCCAGGATCAGCTTGTCGGCCGGCACGGCGGCGAAAATGGCCGAGAAACCGCCGAACCGGGCCACGACGGTGCCGATTGCGGCGAAGATAACGGCATAGATCATGAGGTCCTTGACGACCGCGATGGCGGCCGGGGCCCGTAGGCCGGATGTATAGGTAAAAGCCGCAAGGATGACGAAGGCGATGACGAGGGGAAGGTCTCCCAGGAGGCCGCTGGTCTCGACGCCCAGGCCTGCAATCACGACCTCGAGCCCGACGAGCTGCAGCGCGATATACGGCATGGTGGCGACGAGGCCGGTCAGTGCCACGGCGAGCGCCAGCCAGCGATTGCCGAACCGCCCGCGCACGAAATCCGCGGCCGTGATGTAGCCGTGGCGTCGGCAGACCGACCACAAGCGCGGAAAGACCACGAAGGTGATGGGATAGATCAGCGTCGTGTAGGGCACGGCGAAGAAGGCGACCGCGCCGGCGCCGAACGCGAGGGCCGGCACCGCGATGAAGGTGTAGGCCGTGTAGATGTCGCCGCCGATCAGAAACCAGGTGATCAGCGTGCCGAATCGACCGCCGCCGAGGCCCCATTCGTGGAGCAGGTCGAGGTCGCCCCGGCGCCAGTAGGCGGCCGCGAAACCCAGGATGGTAACGCCACCGAAACAGAGCACGAAGACCGTCAGGGCTACCCAATTGAGCGGCATGATTCTCTCGACATGAAAAAGGAATGGTCGCCCGACACAGTCCCGCGCCCGGAACGCCGCCGCGCGGTCAATCGGTGACGAAATATACGAAACCCGTCAGCATGGCCGTGATGATCACGAACGCCATCTGGTAGGCGTAGAAGAACGGAAAACCGAGGATCCGGGGTTCGACCGCGTTGTAGAACGGCACCCAGAGCACCGCCGGATAGGGGATGAGCAATAGCCAAAGCCACGCCGACGAGCGCTTACGGCGCGGCTCGCCGTCAATCCGATGAACCATCGAACTCCTCCCGGTTTTGCCGGAACATTACAAGGGCGAGCGTGAACGTGGCAATATGTTTGACGCGCCGGACAGGGGACAAACACGATGTCGACGGAACATTGGCCCAAAGAGCTGCGCCTCAAGGACGGCGGCCGGACCCTGGACGTCAGCTACGACGACGCGACTTTCGCGCTACCGGCGGAGTACCTGCGGGTCACGAGCCCGAGCGCCGAGGTGCAGGGCCACTCGGCGGCCGAACGGCGGACCGTCGGGGGTAAGAGACGCGTGGTCATCACGGCCGTCGAGCCGGTGGGCCATTACGCCGTCAAGCTGGTGTTCGACGACGGCCACGACAGCGGCCTTTACACCTGGGACTATCTCCACGAGCTCGGTGCTGAGCAGGAGGCCAAATGGGCCCGTTACATCGCCGAACTCGACGCCAAGAACCTGTCGCGCGACATCCCCAGCCTTTGAGCCGACCGGGCCTTCCAACATAGTTTCGCGGAGACGCGAAGAGCCGGTCAGCGTGCCTGGCCCTCCTTCGTCGGTCGGAGACTCGCGTCGTCGGTCGTGGCTCAGCGCTCCACCACCACCTTGGTGCCGACTTTGACGCGCTCGTAGAGATCCGCCACGTCCTCGTTGGTCATGCGGATGCAGCCCGACGACACGGCCTGGCCGATGGTGTCGGGCTCGTTGGAGCCGTGAATGCGGTACATGGTGCCGCCGAGGTACATGGCGCGGGCGCCGAGGGGATTGTCGATGCCCCCCGCCATATGATGTGGAATGTCGGGCCGGCGCTTGATCATTTCAGGCGGTGGCGTCCAGTCCGGCCATTCCCGTTTGGCCGTGATCGTCTTGCCGCCCGACCACTCGAAGCCCGGCCGGCCGACGCCGACGCCGTAGCGGATCGCCTGGCCGTCCGGCATCACGTAGTAGAGGCGCTTCTCCTCGGTCGACACCACGATGGTGCCGGCCGGCTGAGGACCATCGAAGGCCACCAACTCGCGCGGAATCGCCGACGGCAGCGGGCGACCTTCGGTCTGCGGCGCGCCGCCGTAGATCACATGGCCGCTGGTGAATGCCGGTTGCTGGTCCTGATCGGCGTCGGTGCCGGCATCCACCAGGGGCTGCGGCGCCGCGGTGCTCGGCCGTGCCGCCGCAGCCCGCGGCCGTGTCGTCGGTACGACCGGGGGAGCAGGTTGCGGTGTGTTTCCGCCCTCGAAGTAAGCCTTGTGCTGTTCCGTGAAAAAATTGCCTTCATAGGCTTGGGCCGGCGCCTGGCTCGCGAGCATCGCGGCGCTGAAGGCTCCGGCCAAGGCGAGCGCATTTGACCGCATCGTCATGCCTCTTTTGCAAAGGAGTAGTTGGGCGACTGAATTACGGGGATTCGGTCACTGCCAAGTTACCAGCTTGCCACGTTCCCCCTTCACACCCATCCTTAGCGGCCGATTGCGGTCGAGCGTTGCGGCCGCGTGACACCAGCGTCGTCGGGCCGTCCGCGTGGCTTGCTTGACAGCGCTCCGGGCGACCGATACCTCCGCCGATACGGTCAGGGCGCGTAGCTCAGCGGGAGAGCATTCGCTTCACACGCGAAGGGTCACAGGTTCAATCCCTGTCGCGCCCACCATCGGCTGGACTCGTGTGACCCGCCTCGCTCGTCGAGGACCGCCATCGGAGAGGCCGGAGCCCCGCCGCGTCGCACTCCACTCGACTGGAGGATGCACGGCGTGTCGGGTCAGCGTGTGCTCTGCGCCAGCAGTCTCTCGACTGCCGTTTCCAGTTCGTCAAAGTGGCCGATGACACGGTCGGCCCCGAGATCTGCGACCGGCCGATCGGTGTAGCCGAAATCCACCGCCACCACGGGGACGTTCGCGGCCTTGGCGGTCGCGATGTCGGTGCCGCTGTCACCCACCATCACGCTGCGCTCGGGGCGGCCGCCCGCCGCCGCAATGGTGCCCAGCAAGGCTCCGGCCTGCGGCTTCGAAACGGCGAACGTGTCCTGGCCGCAGATGGCCTTGAACCGAGCCGCCACGCCGAGAACATCCAGCAGCTTCCGCGCGGTGCGCTCCATCTTGTTGGTGCAGATCGCCATGCCGTATCCGCGTGCCTCGATCCGGTCGAGCGCTTCCAGGACGCCCGGGAACAGATGCGAATGGTCCGCGATATGGTCTTCGTAGAATGCGAGGAACCGCCCGAACAACACCTCGAGCCGGACCTCGTCGAGGTCACGGCCGTCCGTCGCATAGCCACGTCGGATCAGGGCGCGGCCCCCGGACCCGAGAAGATTGCGGGCCCGATCCACGGGCAGCGGCGCGATGCCGTCGAGCGCCAGCACATGGTTCAAGGCCCCCATCAGATCGCCCGCGGTTTCGGCCAGGGTGCCATCGAGGTCGAAAACGACGAGCGGGGGAGACGGCATGGCAATCCTCGACAGGGGCTTGCGGCGACGCGGGCGCTTCGCCCGGACTGGCATCGCGCCGCCGGTTCCGGTATGCGTAGCCTGATTCGGGGCGCCGGAGAGGATGACGATGCGTTTTTCGGCAGCGCCGGCCTGGCTTGCTGCGGGCCTGTACCTCGTCTCGGCCGGCCATGCTTCAGCCGCCTCCTACGAGTTCCTGGCCGCACCGGAGACCGACCTCAACCGGGTGTACCGACTCGACAAGGCGACCGGCGAGATGGGAGCCTGCCAGTACGGGCTGTCTGAGAACACCGTCGGCGTCACGCTGTGCTACCCGCCGGGCGAGGGCGGTGGCGCCCAGTCGCAGAGCGAATTTGCACTGATTGCGTCGCGGCACGACCGGGAGGGTGGGGTATTCAGGGTCGACGTCCGCACCGGGACCATGTCGATCTGCTACGTGCTCAACGACACGGTGGTGTGCACGCCGCCGGCTAAATAGGATCACCGACCAGGACATCGCTCCCACGTCCGATTTTCCGTCTAGCCCGTCGTCGGGTGACGTTGGAACGAAAGAGAGCCGCCCGGCTGTGGGCCGGACGGCTCTCGATCGGCGAAGACCCTCCGGTGGGGCGCGAACCGGAGGGTCTCGCTGGCCGGTCGGGCGCTGCAGCCCGACCGGCCAAGCTCTTCGGCGCTCTGCCGCGTTCAGCAGACCCGGACGGGGCGATAACCGGCGAAGTTGCCGTAGCCGTCATAGACCGGACGGCGGCGCACGCAGGGGTAGGGACCAGGGCCGTAACCGTAGCCATAAGGACGGGCCGCGCTGCCGATGATGGCGCCGGCCGCGAGGCCGCCGAGGACGCCCGCCGCCACGGGGGCACCCCAGCCATAGCGCCACCAGGCTTCTGCAGGGGACGAGGTCGCGATGGTGGCGGTGCTGAGGGCCAGGGCCGCAAGCCCCGCCGCGACCGTCTTCTTGACTGCCGACATGGATAGCTCCTTGCAAGCTGAAGGGGAAAGAGCCGACGCTCGGGCGTCGACCGCGACGAGTTTGTCGATAGGATCGATGACGCTATGAATAGCTGCGCCTAGCTGAACATCAGGTGAAGCTTTGGCGCTGCTGTCGCGACAGCGCTGCACAGGGACGCCGGGCCTGCGGTCGATTGCCTTTTGCCCTGCGAACCGTTAGTCCTCGCCCGGCTTTCGGGCCACCGCGCAATCAATAGCAATACGAAACCATTTCGCATGGCCGAGCCTACCGCCGACTCCTCGAAACGCCGCGTCGCCGCCCGCGCGCTCGAATTCGTAGAGGATGGAATGCGTCTCGGACTCGGCACCGGGTCGACCGCCAAGCACTTCTTGGCTCTGTTGGCCGAGCGCGTGCGGAGCGGACTCGATGTCGTCGGTGTTCCGACCTCCGAAGGGACGCGTGTGCAGGCTGAACAGCTGGGGATCCGGCTGACGACGCTGGACGACGATCCGGATCTCGACCTGACGATCGACGGTGCCGATGAGTTCGACCCACAGATGCGGCTCATCAAGGGGGGAGGCGGGGCGCTCCTGCGCGAGAAGATCGTGGCATCAGCTTCGTCCCGCATGCTGGTGATCGCGGATTCCTCCAAGAAGGTCGACCGCCTTGGGCACTTTCCGCTGCCCGTGGAGGTCAATAGCTTCGGCCTCGCCTCGACCTGGAAGAAGGTCCAGTCCGCCGGGGCCGCAACCGGCGCCTTCGGTACGATGATCCTGCGTGTTGGGCCGTCCGGCGCGCCGTTTGCGACCGACGGCGGGCATCTCATCCTGGATTGCCACTTCGGCGCCATCCCCGAGCCCGAAGCCCTCGCCAGCCGTTTGGCCGCCATCCCCGGCGTCGTCGAGCACGGGCTGTTCATTGGGCTGGCCTCGGCCGTCATCACGGACCACGGGCGGGGAACGCAGATCATCGATCGCACTCGTCTCGGCCCCACCGCATGAAGGATCCATCATGACATTCTTGTTTCGCGTCGCAGCCGCGTCCGTCCTGCTGGCGCTGGCCCCCGGCGGTCCGGCCCGCGCGCAGCAGCCGGCTTCACCGGCCCCGGCAGCCGCGCCCGCCGCACCGGCCGCGCCTGTCCCGGTCGGACCACCGGCCGCGTTGCCGTCTCTGCCGGCACCCGATGTTCCGCCTGAAAAGCTCGCCCTGGCGCGTCAGGTCGTGCTCTCGTCCGGCATGGGTCGGTCGTTCGACCCGATGGTGCCGCAACTCGAAGCTCAGATCCCCATGGTGGTGACACGCACGCGCCCGGAATATGCGAAGGACGTGGCCAGCGTGCTGACGCAACTGCAACCGGAGTTCGACAAGAAGACCGACGAGATGGTCGACATAGCGGCCAAGATCTACGCTCGCCGGCTGACCGAGGACGAACTCAAGGCGACCGCGGCCTTCTTCGCCAGCCCGGCCGGCAAAAAATATGTCGAAGCCCAGCCGCTGATGCTCGACGAATTGGTGATCGCCATGCAGGCGTGGACGCAGGAGACCTCGACTTTCATGATGAAGCGCGTGCAGACCGAGATGGAAAAGAAGGGCGACAAGTTCTGAGCCGGCGGGCGAGGTCCGGGACGCGGCTTAGCGGCCGAAGGGTTGGGTCGTGAGCATGGCCGACAAGGTCGACTTCTTCGTGATCGGGGCGGGGTCGGGCGGGGTCCGGGCCGGACGGATCGCCGCGTCGCACGGCGCCAGCGTGATGGTCGCCGAGGATCACCGCGTCGGGGGCACCTGCGTTCTGCGGGGTTGCGTCCCCAAGAAGCTGTACGTTTATGCGAGCCGCTTCGCCGATGAGTTCGCCGATGCCGCGGGCTTCGGGTGGACGGTGGGCGCCACGCGTTTCGACTGGCCGGACCTCGTGGCCGCCAAGGAAAAGGAGATCACCCGTCTGTCGGGCCTCTATCGCGAGAACCTGGAAAAGGCCGGCGCCTCGCTCGTCGATGGCCGGGCCAGGGTCGACGGCCCGAACCGTATCGTCATGACTGATGGCCGCAGCATCGAGGCCGGGCACATCCTGGTCGCGACGGGCGGGCGCCCGGCGCTGTTCCCCGACATCCCGGGCCTGGAATTTGCCGTCACATCGAACGAGATCTTCGACCTGAAGACCTTCCCGCGTCGCCTCCTGGTCGTCGGGGCAGGTTATATCGGGCTTGAGTTCGCTTCCGTGTTCGCCCGGCTCGGCGCCGAAGTCACGGTGGCGTTTCGCGGCGACCAAATCCTCGGCGGCTTCGACGACGACATGCGCGACGGCCTGGCCGACGCTCTGGTCCACGCCGGCATCAGGCTGCTGCCCCGCACCTTGCCCAAGGCGCTCAACTGGGCGGAGGGCCGGGTCGAGGTCGCCATGCCGGACGGCGCGACGCTCGTCGTGGACCAGGTGCTGGTCGCGACAGGCCGCGAGCCCAACACGCGCGGGCTCGCGCTCGCCGAAGCCGGCGTGGCGCTCGATCGGAAGGGCGCCGTGAGGGTCGACGCTTTCTCGTGCAGTACAGTGCCGTCCATTCACGCGGTCGGGGACGTGACCGACCGGGTCAACCTGACGCCCGTGGCGATCCGTGAGGGACACGCCCTCGCCGATACGTTGTTCGGCAACAGGCCCACGAGTGTCGATCACGCTCACATCGCGTCCGCCGTGTTCTGCACGCCCGAGATCGGTTCGGTCGGACAGACGGAGCGGCAGGCGCGAAGAAGCTGCGCCGTCGTCGATATCTATCGCGCGAGTTTCCGCCCCCTCAAGGCCACCCTCTCGGGGCGCCAGGACAGGATCGTGTTCAAGCTCGTGGTCGACGGCATGACGGATCGTGTGCTCGGCGTTCATATCCTCGGACCCGAGGCCGGCGAGATGATCCAGATGTGCGCCATCGCGGTTCTCATGGGCGCCACCAAGCGCGACTTCGACGCGACCATGGCGGTCCATCCCACCATGGCCGAGGAGATCGTGACGTTGCGCACGCGCACGGCGCGCCATGTCCGCTCGATCTTGCCCGAGATGGACGAGAGCGCGATCGCGCGCGTCGACTCCTGCTGAGCCGCGCCGGGGTCCGACGCGATGCCGCTCGACGCGCGGGCCGCGCGGCTCCTGGCCATGCTGGCGGCCGGGCCGGCGGCCGATCAGTCCCGGGTCACGGCGGGCGAGCGGCGGCGGAGTTTCGCGGCGCTGATGCGTATGGCGGCCCGCCCGCCCGCGACCGAAGCCGTCGTCGACACCACCGTCGCGGGCGGCGGCGGCGCCCTGCCGGCCCGGATCTATGGACCCGCGGGCGATCGGCGCGGCACCCTTCCGGGCCTTGTCTATTTCCATGGGGGCGGCCTCGTTGCTGGTGACCTCGACACCCACGACGCCCTCTGCCGCTGGATTGCTGCGGGGGCCGGTTGCCGCGTGGTGTCGGTCGGCTACCGCTTGGCGCCCGAGTCTCCTTTCCCGGCCGCTATCGAGGATGCCTGTGCCGCAACGGCGGACGTGATCGAGCGGGCGGCCGATCTCGGTCTCGACCCCGTGCGGATCGCGGTCGGGGGCGACTCGGCCGGCGCGACGCTCGCGACCGTTGCGTCGCGCGTCATCACCCATAGGCCCGGCCGGCGACCGGCCTGCCAACTGCTCCTCTGCCCGGTGCTCGATGTCGAGGCCCGGACGCCGTCCCGCGCGGCTTTCGGCGAAGGTTACCTCCTCGACGCGGCTCTGATGATGCGCGACCTCGCCGACTACGCTCCCGGGGTCGCGAACTTCGACGACCCCCGCCTGTCGCCGCTGCGCGCCGCGGATCTCTCCGGCATGCCGCCGGCCCTCATCCACACGGCGGAGTTCGACCCCCTCCGGGACGAGGGGAGCGCCTATGCCGAGCGGCTGAGAGCGGCCGGTGTCGCGGTGCAGTTCCGCTGCCACGCCGGGATGATCCACCATTTCTACGGCCTGACCGGCTTCATCCCGGCCGCTGCCGCGGCTCTGACGGAGATTGCCGAAGGGCTCGGGCGGGCGCTGTCGGGCTGACCTCGGCTCGGACGAGCCAAGGTCGGCCGTGAAGGCTCACAGCTTGAAGTCGCCCGAAACGATGCGGGCATGCAGCGGCGCATCGAGCACGACATAGGCGGCAGCCACGCGGTCGTAGACGAAAAGCGGCTCGTCGATGAGGGCCGGGTCGAAACCGTTGCGGAGCAGCGGCGCCTTGATCTGCTTGAACGTCTCCGTGGTGGCGATGCCGGCGCGCAGACGGAGGAAGAGCGGCCGCGCATAGGCCGGCAGCCGCGCCGCGAGGTTGTCGTGCAGGACCGGCAGTTGGAAGCCGGCTTCGACGACCAGCGCCGCCATGCCGGCCTTGCCATCCTGCCCCGGCACTAGGACGCCATAGACGCTGGCATCCGCGACGCCCTCTACACTCAGCAGCACCTCCGTGACCTCGGAGGTCGCGACGTTCTCGCCCTTCCAGCGGAACGTGTCGCCGACGCGGTCGACGAAGTAGAAGAAGCCGGCCGCATCCTGGCGCATGAGATCGCCTGTGCGGAACCAGCGGTCGCCCGGCGCGAACACGTCGCGCAGCACCTTGGCGTCGCTGTCGACCGCGCTGGTATAGCCCTCGAAGGTGCCGAGAGGCCGGGTGGCAGTGCCAGGGTCTTTGCCGCCGATCAAGCCCACGGCCTCGCCGACCTCGCCGACGTCGGCCCGGAGGCAGAATCCCTGAGGGCCGCGCAGCGGCAGGCCGGCGTCGACGTCGAAGCGGACCAAGGCGGCCGGAAAGCGATGCACCAGGAAAGGCGGGATACGGCCGAGCGAACCCACTTTGCCTTCGACGTTGACGAGCGAAAAGCTGCCCTCCGTGGCGGCGTAGAATTCCAGGATCTCCGGGATCCCGAACCTGTTCTGGAAGGCCTCCCAGATGTCCGGCCGCAGCCCGTTGCCGAGGCAAAGCCTCAGCCTGTGGGCCGGTGCCGCCACACCGTCCGCGGGCGCCCCGAGCAGGTAGCGGCACAACTCGCCGATATACTGGAACAGCGTGCAATCCCAGCGGGCGATCTCGTCCCAGAACCGCGATGCCGAGAAACGCTCGCCGATCACGACCGAACCGCCCGTCACCAGCACGCAGCCCGGCGCCACCACGCCCCCGACGCTATGGTAGAGCGGAAGGCAGTCGTACATGCGGTCCATCGGACCCGTTTGCGCGAGGCCCGCGAACCAGTAGCTCCACATCATGATGCGTCGATGGCTGACGTTGGCGGCCTTGGGCAGGCCGGTCGTGCCCGATGTGTAGATGCAGAGCGCACGGGCTGACGGGTCCACTGGACGGCGCTCGTCGGGATCGAGGCTGACGTCCGGGAAGGCCGCCAGCGCATCGTCGAGGCTGTCGGGGCCGTCTTCGCCGTGACGCCATGCGCGCGGCTGCCATGCCAAGTGGGGCAGGGCGCTCGCGAAAGCAGCGGCGCAGGGCCTCGCCACGATGACGTGCCGCGGCCCGGCAGCCGCGATGCAATGGGCCAGCGCGGCCCCGACCAGGTTCGTGTTGAGCAGCGCGGCCGTGCAACCTACCCGCGCAATGCCGATCCAGGCCGCGAGATATTCGGGGCGGTTCGGCATCATCAGGGCGATGACGGCGCCGGGCTCGGGGTCCAGTGACAGGGCCCATCGGCTGTAGCGGTTGGAGCGCGCCGCGAGTTCGGCAAAGCTGAAGCATTCGAGGTCGGACAGCAGCGCCGGCGCCTGGCCGTGCCGGATGCCGAGTTCGTCGATGACGTCGGGGAACGTGCGGGCCTGGCCGGCCTCGAGGCCGGCCGTCGACTCGAGAGCGCGAAGCCAGCGTTTCGTGGGTGAGGGTCGCAGAGCCTTGGCCGGGATGGCCGCCAGTTGCGAGGGCATCGGGTCACGACTCCGGGCGCGGTCTCGGCCGATCCTTCGCCTGCCGCCCCCGCAACTTGCATCGCAAGCCTTGCCGGTCCCTGAACGACCGCCGTAGTCTATCGATTAAGATTACCGGCGCGTCGGCGTTCGTCGGCGCACAATAACGTGCTTTCGTGAACGCGCCAGTGTTGCCGCATTCCGCCTGGTGACGGGCCTTTCACGTCTTTCATAGAAGTATTGTACTGATCCGGGCGAACTCGGGGGCGATGGGCCGCCCCGGCGCACCGAAACGGGACAAGGTCGAACCCATGCGGAACGAAACGATCGCGCTTCACGCCGGCTTCACCGACGACCCCACCACCAAAGCCGTGGCCGTGCCGATCTACCAATCGGTTGCCTATGCGTTCGACAGCGCCGATCACGGGGCGGCCCTGTTCAACCTGGAGCAGGAGGGCTACCGTTACAGCCGCATCTCCAACCCCACCACGGCCGTGCTGGAGGAGCGGGTCGCGGCGCTCGAGGGCGGGGTGGCGGCCCTGGCGGTGTCGACCGGTCAGACGGCGCTCTACTATGCCATCGCCAATCTGGCCGATTGTGGCGGCAACATCGTGTCGGTGCCGCAACTCTACGGCACCACCCATACGCTGTTCGCTCATGTTCTGCCGCGCCAGGGCATCGCGACCCGCTTCGCCGAATCCGACTCGGCCGAGGCGGTCGGGCAACTCATCGACGCAGATACCCGCGCGGTCTTCTGCGAGAGCGTCGGCAATCCGGCCGGCAACATCTGCGACATCGAGGCTCTGGCCGAGGTGGCGCATCGGCACGGCGTCCCGCTCGTCGTGGACAACACGGTCGCAACGCCGATCCTCCTGAAACCCATCCGTCACGGCGCCGACGTGGTTGTGGAATCGCTGACCAAGTTCATGGGCGGCCATGGCACCACGCTCGGCGGCATCGTGGTCGACGGCGGAACGTTTCCGTGGGCCGACCATCGCGAACGCTTCCCCATGTTCTCGACGCCAGACGAATCCTACCATGGCCTCGTCTACACCGAGCATTTCGGCGCCTCGGCCTATGCGGCGCGCTGCCGGAGCGTGTATCAGCGCACTACCGGCGCGGTGCTGCCCGCCATGAGCGCCTTTATGCTGCTGCAGGGCATCGAGACGGTGGCGCTCCGGGTCGAGCGTCACGTCGAGAACGCCCGCAAGGTGGCCGAGGCGCTCGACCGCGACCCCCGGGTCGCCTGGGTCAGCTATGCAGGCTTTCCAAGCTCGCCGTACCATGCGCTGGCGGCCAAATACCTTGCAGGGCGGCCGCCGTCCCTCCTGACCTTCGGCGTGCAGGGCGGTCTCGACGGCGGTAAGATCTTCTATGACGCCCTGAAGCTCGTGAAGCGGCTGGTCAATATCGGCGACGCCAAGTCCCTGGCCTGCCATCCGGCCTCGACGACCCATCGACAGATGGCGGCCGAGGACCAGCGCAAGGCCGGCGTCCGACCCGAAATGATCCGGCTCAGCGTCGGCATCGAGCACATCGACGACATCCTCGACGACCTCGACCAGGCGCTCTCGGCGGCGTCGCGCCTCGAGGGCCGGGCCGCGGCGGCCGAGTGATCGGCGGAAAGCCGCAAGGAGCCGACCATGCCCCTGATGGTTCAAGGTGTTGGGCCGGTCCACGTCGACCCGATCTCATGGAGTGGACCGCACGACGCGCCGTTGCGGCAGGCCGACAGCCTCGGCCGAGACACGTTCCGAGGCCAGCTCGATATCGGGCTCGTGAACAACATGCCAGACCGTGCACTGCGGGCTACGGAACGGCAGTTTGCGCGGCTCTTGGCCGCCGCCTCCGGTTCGACCGAAGTGCGGTTGCATCTTTTCGCGCTGCCCGACATCCCGCGAGCGGCCGATACGCGCACCTATGTCGAAACTCGCTATCGCGACGCGACGGCGCTCGATGAAGTGCGGCTCGATGGCCTCATCGTGACCGGAACCGAGCCAGTGGCGGCCTTGCTGGTCGACGAACCTTACTGGCCGTCTCTAACCCGAATGGTCGACTGGGCAGAGCACAACGCCGTCTCGACGCTTTGGTCCTGCCTGGCCGCCCATGCGGCCGTACTCCACCTCGATGGCGTAACGCGGCGGCGTCTGCCGGACAAGCGATTCGGCTTATTCGAATGCGTCAAGGTGGCATCCGATGGTTTGCTGGACGGCGCACCGCCGGGCATGCGGGTGCCGCATTCACGATGGAACGACCTCAACGAAGGCGAATTGCGGTCGCATGGCTATCGCATCGTCTCGCGCTCTCTGGAGGCCGGCATCGACACGTTCACCAAGCAGTGGGGGAGCCTCTTCGTCTTTGTCCAGGGTCACCCCGAATATGACGTAGACTCCCTGTTGCGCGAATATCGCCGCGATGCGCAGCGCTACCTCCGAGGAGAGTGTGACGGCCTGCCCGCTCTCCCGGCCCATTATTTCGACGCACGCACCGAGAGCCGCTTCGCTGACTTTCAGGATCGGGCGGGCTCGGGCGATCCCCGCGCTTTGGACGCCTTTCCTCGGGAATGGGCGATCCGGCCCGCCCTGGTGGCTCTCTGGCGAGCGTCGTCGACGCAACTCTATCGGAACTGGCTCGCCCAGATCGCGGCGGCCAAGCGCTAATCGAGCAGGATCTGGGCCTGCCTGACAGGTTCGCGCAAGCGCGTCTTGGTTGGACGCGACGGTGCGGATCCGAAGGGCTGGCCGAGAAAGCACGACATACGGGCGGCACTGCTGTGACGCCGTGGCGAGCCGGCCTCGCCGGGAAATCCGGTCGTGTTCCAGGGACGATCGGAACAACGCTGATGAGGTCGCTGCACGTAGGTTGCGAGCCGGCCCGCAACGCCTCTCACATAGCAACGCCGGCTCGCGAGCCGGCGTTGCAAGGCCGAGTCCAGGCTGTGAGCCCGGGCCGACGTTAAGCGACTGCGCTGTAGGCCACGTAGCTGCCACCGTAGTAGCCGCCGCCGGTGTAGCCACCGTAGTAGCCGCCGCCGGTGTAGCCACCGTAGTAGCCGCCGCCGGTGTAGCCACCGTAGTAGCCGCCGCCGGTGTAGCCACCGTAGTAGCCGCCGCCGGTGTAGCCACCGTAGTAGCCCCCTACGTAGGCTGCGTAGCCGTAGTAGCCACCGCCGGTGTAGCCACCGTAGTAGCCGCCGCCGGTGTAGCCGCCGTAGTAGCCGCCGCCGGTATAGCCACCATAGTAGCCCCCTACGTAGGCTGCGTAGCCGTAGTAGGAGAGGTACCCACCATAGTAGCCGCCGATGTAGCCGGCGTAATAGCCGAGGTACCCGCCGTAGTATCCCAGGTACCCACCGTAGTAGCCGCCGATATAGCCACCATAGTAGCCGCCGATGTAGCCACCGTAGTAGCCGCCGATGTAGCCACCGTAGTAGCCGCCGATATAGCCACCGTAGTAGCCACCGTCATAGCCACCGTAGTAGCCGCCGTAGCCGTAGTAACCTGCCATGTCAGTCATCCCTCTTCACGCCAGCCGCAAAAGACTGACCCACGTCACTCGAGCCCCTATGCCACCTCAGGGACACGATCCTCAGCGCACCATCATCGTCGGACGAAAGTCGGACCACAAGGCCGCGCTCAAGCTGATTTCGCTTTCCCCTGAGAAAACACGCACGTGTGCTCTGCGCGGCACAGGCCGACAGCAGCTACGCTATACAAAACGCACACGGCCCATCATCGTTCCTGCCCCGATTGTTCGAACATCGACTGAAGCGGAGACAGAATGTAGTCGATCGCCCTCCGGCTTTCTGTCCTGATCTCCACCGTTACCGTCATACCCGATGTTAACGGAAGCATGCGACCACCGACCGTCAACCCCTTTCGGAGGGGCGCGATCGTCACGGGGAAAACGAGGTCCTGCGTCTGCTGGGCCGCAGTCGTTGCCGACATGGCGCCATCGGCGCTGGACGGCGTCGAGCCGTTCTGCTGCTGTTGTTGCGCCTGCTTGCCCGGAAGCGCATCGGTCGCGATCTTCACCACCTTGCCGTCGATGGTACCGTAACGGGTATAAGGAAACGTATCCACCTTGATGGTCGCATCCTGGCCGGCCCTGATGAAACCCGCGTCGCTGTTGAGGATGTAAGCCTCGATCTCGAGCGGGGCGTCCTCGGGCACGATCTGCATCATCTGCTGACCCGTCGTGACGACCTGGCCGACTGTCGTCACGGCGGTCGCCTGTACGGTACCGGTGATGGGCGCCACGACCGTCATGTTGGAGACCTTGTCGGCGGCCTTGACGAGGCTCTGCGTGAGCTGATCCACCTGTTGCTGGGCCGCGACCAGCGCCTTGGTGTTCGAACCGACGAAGCTCTGCCGCGCGATTTCGATCTGGCTCTCGATGACGGGAATCGCAGCCGCGCTCTCTGCCAGGCTCCCTTGCAGGTTGACCAATTGCAATTGTGCCGTCTGCAATTGCTGCTCTTGCTCGAGGACGGTGACGCGGCTGTTCCAGCCGTCCTTGTAAAGCGTATTGCGCATGCCGAGGTGCTCGTTGATCAGATTGATCACGGACTTCTGCGGTTCGATGTTGGCCTGGTACTTGTCGCGCTCGACGACCTTGGCGGTCTTCTGCGCCGTGAGGTTGGTGATGGTTGCGGCGAGGCTCGACAGTTCGCTGCGCAGCGCCTGCTCTTCCCGACTTTTGACTTCCGACGGGATGTCCGCCGGCCACGTGACCACGGGTTTGGTGTCGACCGCCGACGTTTGCGTTGCGGCCAACTCGGCGCGATGCCGGACCACCTCGGCCCGCGCATTGAACAGATTGTCCCGCACCACGGTCCAATCGGCGATCGCCTGCGTCGGATCGAGTTGAACCAGCACGTCGCCGACCTTCACGGCGTCTCCGTCGGTCGCCCCGATCTTCGTCACCCGTCCCGAATCGACCGGTTGCACGACCTTGGTGCGTCCCGACGCCTGCACCTTGCCGGTTGCGTCCGCATAGACGTCGAGGTGCCCGAACCAGGACCAGGCCAGAGCCGTCGCCACGAGGCCGCACAAGGCGTAGATGAGCGCGACTCGGATCGGAGAGGTCGGGGCTTCCAGGATTTCCAAAGCTCCTGGCAGGAACTCGCGATCTCGGGATACACGCTTCGGCTTGACGGGCGCCCAGAGCTCGTCGAGGTCGATAGTGGGTCGTCCGGCGGTCTTGAGCCGTACCGCCTGTCTCGAACCCGGCCCGTCGCCCTGCGTTGCGTCGCGCCGCACTCCCCGGCCGGGCCCTTGCCGCGTCTGCGGCTGGGGCGCACGCGACACCGCTATACCCGTGCCCGGCACCCGGCCGACCTCCGATTGCGGGTCCGACTGTGCATTGTCGGGCACGAGCGACAAGCTGTCGCGTCCCGAGCGTCCTCGCGGCGTCCTCATGCGCTCACCTGATCGGTCTGCAAGGACCAGAGCCGGGCGTAAAGCCCGTTGCGTCGGCGGATCAGTTCGTCGTGGGTGCCGACTTCGGTGATTTCGCCGCGAACCATGCCGACGATGCGGTCACAATGACGCACGGCCGCGAGCCGATGCGCGATGATGATCACGGTGCGGCCCCGGGCGATCTGTTCCATGTTCTCCCGAATGATCCGCTCGCTCTCGTAATCGAGGGCGCTCGTGGCCTCGTCGAAGATGAGGATGCGTGGGTCGGTCGCCAGCGCGCGCGCGATCGCGATGCGCTGGCGCTGGCCGCCCGACAGGTTGGCGCCGCGCTCCTCGATCGTGGTGTCGTAGCCCTGGGGCAGCTTACTGACGAATTCGTCCGCGCCGGCGAGCCGCGACACCCGCACCACCTGGGCGCGCGACATCGACGGGTTCGCCAGGGCGATGTTGTCGTGCACCGTCTGATTGAACAGGAAGTTCTCTTGCAGCACCACGCCGAGCTGGCGGCGAAGCCAGGTGGGATCGACCTGGGCGATATCGATGCCGTCGAGCAGGATGTCGCCGCTCGTCGGACCGTGGAAGCGCTGCACCAGCTTGGTCAGCGTCGACTTGCCCGATCCGGACGGACCTACGATGCCGACAACCTCGCCTGGCGACACATGGAGGCTGACCTTGCTCAAGGCTTCGGGGAGTTCGGGGCGGTAGCGAAAGCTGACATTGCGAAGCTGGATGTCGCCCTGAGGCACCGCAAGCGACTGGAGCGACGAAGGCTGGCGTTCGATGGGTGCGTCCAGGATGTCGGCCAGATGTTCGAGCGACACCTGGACCTCCTGAAAGCCCTGGTAAAGCTGTGCGCTGCGCAGGATCGGCTGCGTGACGCGCTGGCCGATCATGCTGAACGCGATGAGCCCGCCGACCGTCAGGCTGCCGGAAATTACCAGCTGCGTGCCGAAGAACAGCACCAGGGCGGTCTGCAGATTGGTCACGAACTGGATGCCGGTCTGGGTAACCGTGCCCAGCATGGTGCTGCCGAAGCCGGCCTTGACGTAGAGCGACAGGCGTTCCTCCCAGAGCTTCTGGAAGATCGGCTCCACGGCGGAAGCCTTGATGGTTTGAATGCCCACCACGGTCTCGACCAGGAGCTGCTGCGCCTTGGACCAGCGTCTGAATTTGTCCTTGAGCCGGCGCCGATAGGCCGGTTTCATCAGCACGCTGATGCCGAAGTACACCGGGATCAGGAGCACGATCACCAGGGTCAGCTTCGCCGAATATAGAAACAGCACGCCGATGTAGATGAACAGGAACAGGAGGTCGACGACCGACGTGAGACTCTGGTCGGTCAGAAAGCGGCGAACCGTTTCGATCTCACGCGCCCGCGTCACGATGATGCCGGCGGGACGCCGATCGAAATAGCTGATCGGCAGCCGGACGAGGTGCGCGTAGAGCTTGGCGCCGAGTTCGACGTCGATCCGGTTCGACGTGTGGTTCAGTACATAGGCCCGAAGATACTTGAGGATGCCTGAGAAGAACGAGATCAGCACCATGGCCAGGATGACCACCACCAGGGTCGAGTAGCTCTTCGAAACGAGGACCTTATCGACCACGAGCTGGAACACCAGCGGCGTCGCCAGCGCCAGCAGGTTGATGAAGAAGGACGTGACGAGGACGTGGACGAAAGGCTTGCGATAGCGCTTCAGCGCCGGCACGAACCAGCTGAGGCCGAATTTCAGCTGCTCGACCGAGAGTTCCGCACTTTTGCCGATCAGGATGAGGTCCCGGTCGATGCGGGCCAGGACATCCTCGATCGGTAGCTGGAGCTGGCGCCGCGTGACGGGATCGATGACACGGTAGAGCCCCGGGTCCGTTTCGACGCCGAACACTGCCCAGGTGCCGTCCTTCACCTTGATGATGGCCGGGACGGGGATCGACTTCAGGCGTTTCAGGGTCGGGTCGCGCACCACCCGGGCCTTCAGCCCGATGCCGATGGCGGACCGCGCGAGGTCGTCGGCCGTGGGCGGTACGTCCCCGAGGCCGGTCTCATGCGAGAGTTGGGCCGCAGACGCGAGGACGCCGTGATGGCTGGCCAGTTGCGCCACCGCCATGAATCCCCCGCCGAACAGCGGTATCGCATCCAGTTCCGACATCAGAACGCGTCAGTCCCCAATCCGAGCCGCGAAGGCCCCAGCCCGACGGGCGATCCCGAAGGCCGGTAAGGCGCAAGCGCGTTCCCAGTACATACCTGCAATGCGCAGATCACCACATCGGTGCTGAACGCTTCTTGAATAAGCGCCGTCCTTTCTTGAATAAGCGCCGTCCTTGCGGTCGCAAGGCCACCGGGGCGGTTCGGGCCGGCGCCCCGAGGAGCGGCAGGCGGTGACTCGGGGCGGGTTTATGGTTATGCGGGGCTCGACAAGGCGCCCGGCCGGACCGGGTACCCGCGCATGCGCCGAAACCGGCCGCGGCGAACCCCGGAGCGACTGATCATGAAACAACATCTCGACAGCCTTCGCTCGCTGCGCGATTTCCTCGTCGAGGATCGACGCAATCTCGTGACCACGATCCTGGCCGATCCGCATGCCTCGGGCGACGCTGCCCCGGATTTCATGAACCTCCAGCAATTCATCGATGTGGTCGAGCGGGCCATCAGCCACGAGCAGAGCCTCGACCGGCCGCAGGGATCCTGGCCGCCGCCGAAGCCGCCCGGCAAGGGTGGCCAGCCGCGCCCCTGAGCGGCCGTCCGTCAACTCGGTCGCGGGTCTCGCGAGGCCCCCGCCAGCGCCGGGCGAGTCGAAGGGCGTCGGCGTCGGCGGCGGCATCTGCCGCCGTCCTCCGGTCCTTTGGCCCCTCACGCAGCCTTGCGCGCCACGACGAAAAGACGCGGGAAGGCGAGCAGCCGCCGCGCGTCGGCCCGTACCGGATAAGCGGCTGCGATCTCGGCTTCGTAGGCGGCCAAATACTCGGCTTGCTGATCGGGCGGCAAGGGATCGACGAAGGGCTTCAGACCGGTGGCCCGGACCCAGGCCACGATGGCGGCGGCCGAATCCATGGCATGGAAATAAGTGGCTCGCCAAACATCGACCTCGGCGGCCATCGGCGCCAGCAGGTCGTAGTATTCGGCTGGCGCCAGCTGGATGGCGGACCGGGCCGCGCCGGCCTTGCCGATGGTGTCGCTCCAGCGCCCCCGCGCGGCGACCTCGCGCATGGCGCGGTGCGAGGGCTCATCGAGGTTGTCGGGCATCTGCACGGCCAGCACGCCGCCCCGCGCCAGCAGCTCGAAAAGACGCGGAACCAGCGTCCGGTGGTCCGGCACCCATTGCAGCGCGGCATTGGAATAGATCAGGTCCGGCGCCGTTGCGGGCCGCCATGTCGAGGCGTCGGCCTCAACGAATTCCGTGCCGGGCAGCCGTCGGCGGGCGCTGTCCAGCATGGCGATCGACGTGTCGAGTCCGACCACTCGTCCTTCGCCGAACCGCCGAACGATCAGTTCGGTGCTGTTGCCGGGGCCGCAGCCGAGATCATAGGCACGCTGGATACCGTTCAGTGCGACCCGGGCCAGGAGCTCGGCGGCCGGGCGCGTGCGCTCCTCCTCGAAGCGGCGGTAGAGGCCTGGGTCCCAGTCGGCCACGCGTCGTTATGCCCGGCTCATCCGCCCGCCATGATGGCGCGGGCCCTGGAGCAATAGGCGTAGTTGGCGCGACTCATGCGCGTCGCTAGATGCCCGGACTGGTAGCGCATCAGGGCGCCGCAGGTGTCGCCGCCGGCGGCCCGGTAGGCTTCTCCCAGGATCTTCATGCCGTAGCGCAGGTTGGTGTCGGCGACGAAGAGGCCGATCGCCGGACCTCCGAAGCCCGCGGCGCGAGCCGTTCCGTATTTGATCTGCATCAAACCGAGCGCACCGCCGTTCGAGGCTCTGGCATTGCCGCGGCTCTCGATGCGGACCACGGCTTGCGCGAGTTTCAAGGGAACGCCATTGGCCATGGCATGGCGCGCCAGCAGGTCGCCCACCGTGCCCGAGCCCTGTTCGCGCGGGCCGTCGGGCGCCTCGGATGCCGGCGGACCGGGCGCTTTCGTAGCCGCCTCCGTGTTGCCGGAGGTCGCATGAGGTGAGGGTTCGGCGGCCCCTGGCGTTTGAAGGGCGACGGCCGACGCGGCCGGCCCGGCCGCGAAGCTCGGCCTCAGGATCACCGGTGAGGTCTCGAGGCGGCCGACCCGGCGGAGCGTGGCCCTGGCGAGCCGGCTGCGGCGCTTCGAGACCTTGGTCTTGCCGGCGGCTGCAGATCCATCGGCCGCCGCGACGGGACCAGCCGGTGCCGACGGCATGATGACCGGCTTGATATCCGGCATTGCGTCCCGCGTCTCCGTCTCGAATGCCGCCTTGTTGGCCGCGTGGGACAAGGAGACGGAGGCCAGGAGCGTGCCGACGACCAGGATAGCGCGCGATGTTGAGGGCAAGCGATGGTCTCCGCCGACGGTTGAAGCCGCATCGGGCCAAACCGACGTCAAAATGAGTCGGAACCTGGGCCGCGGTGTCCCGGGAGGTCTTCAATTCCCGTAAACAAAGCGCTGGGAGGAGCGTTTTCGGTCGCCTGTGTGGTTTGCGACACAGGCCTTCGTCGAGATCGCGCGTCAAAGGCGAGACTCTCGACCCGCATTGGCGCCAGCAAATCTATCCAAGAAAAGCCGGGTTTTACCGGGATGGAACGGACGTGCGAGTCCACGAAGGACCGGGTGGTTAGGCCAGTGTTTACCAAGCGGCCGCAGCATGCGATCGCGGGCTGACCCGGCCTCGTGCCGCGAGGAGTCGAAATGAACAGGAAATTCGCGGCGGTCGGTGCCGCCATGCTGTCGGCCCTGTCCCTGGCAGGCTGCGCCGCGCAGACGCCGGAAGAATACAACGCCGGCCGCGGCGCCATCATCGGCGGCACCACGGGCGCGCTGATCGGCGGTCTCGCGACGGGTCGCCCGCTGGGCGCGCTGGCCGGTGCGGCGATCGGTGCCGGGAGCGGCGCCGTCGTAGGGGCCGCGGCCACGCCGCGGTCGCTTCCGCCGCCGCCTTTCTACGACGGCCCGGGTCCGGGCCCGGCGCCCCGTTGCGCCCGCATGGGCCACGACGAGTATGGCGAACCGGTGTGCCTCAAGCTGGCGGGTTACCCCCGCTCCTGATGCGGCCTGTGCCGTGACCGTCTCCGTGCCCTGGACCGCGGACAGCACCCTCGCGGGTGCCGTCCGGCCATCGCCGAACCACGACGAACGCCGGGGTCGGATAACCCCGGACAGCCTCGTCCTGCACTACACCGGCATGGCCGATGGATTGTCGGCCCTGGCCTGGCTTTGCGACACCGCATCGCAGGTCTCCTGCCACTACCTGGTCGGGGAGGACGGGACCGTGGTCCAGCTCGTTTCCGAAGCTCGGAGAGCTTGGCACGCGGGCCAGTCGGTCTGGGCCGGCAAGGCCGACATGAATTCGGCTTCGGTCGGGATCGAAATCGTGAACGGCGGCCACGCATTCGGCCTGCCGGCCTTCCCCGACCCGCAGATCGCGGCCGTCATCGCGCTGTGCCGCGATATCGCCGCGCGCCACGCCATCGCGCCGGAGCGGGTTCTGGCCCATTCCGACATCGCGCCACGCCGCAAGCAGGATCCGGGCGAGCGCTTTCCCTGGAGGGCACTGGCCGAGGAGGGCATCTGCCTTTGGGTACCCCCGTGCGACGAGGCCGCCGCCGTTCTGGCCTGCGGCACGAGTAGCGACGAAGTGGAAATCCTCCGGGCCGACCTCGCCCGCTACGGCTACGGGCTCGACGTCGGGCCACTCTACGACGACGCCACCGCCGTGGTGGTCAGCGCCTTCCAGCGGCGTTTCCGTCCCTGGCGGGTCGACGGCGCCGCCGATGCCGGAACCCTGGACACGCTGGCGCGGCTGCTGGATCTCCGTTTCGCACCGCTCAACGCGGATCGAGCACCCGCTCGATCGCCCGTTTGATCTCGTCCTTCTCGTCCAAAGCGGCCTGCAGGATTCTAGAAAATTTGAAGAAATCGAGCACTTTGAAGGTCTGAACGGCGGGCCGCAGCAAGAGGTCGGGCGGGCGATTTCGCAGCATCTTGGCCGTGATCGCACCTTGCATGATCTGGGCCGAACCGAACATGGCCTCGAAGGGTGTGGGTATGGCGCCTACGACGGAGACCGGGCCAGCCACGACGTCGGAGGCGATGACCTTGACGGCCCGCGCGGGCAGCCGATCGTAGGGCAGCGGGTTGACGGCGGCGCCGTCGACCAGCGTGCGGCCGTCCCGCAGTACGGGCCGGACAAGACCGGGAATCGCCATGGAACCCGCCACGGCACTGCGGAGCGGGCCGCGGTCGAGCAGCACCTCGACACGAGCGTGATAGTCGGTGGCGACCGCCGCGAAAGGGATCTGCAGCGCCTCGAAGCTGTCCGGCATGCCGGATGGCCAAAAGGCGCCCAACATCACTTCTGCGTCGACCAGCACCGGATTGGAAAAACCGCGCCGCAGCACGTCCGTGAACTTACCCACGCGCGCGTCGAGTAGCAGGCCCATGACGTGGTGCCGACGACCGAGGACGCGCAGGAGGTGGGCCCGGAGGTCGCGGCCGGAGTAGCCGGCCGCATAGGCGCCGCCCACGATGGCGCCCATGGAACTGCCCGTGATGGCGACCGGCACGACCCCGAGTTCGTCGAGTGCCTCCAGCAGGACGACATGGGCGAAACCGCGGGCACCTCCTGCGCCGAGCGCCACGCCGAGGCCCTCGCGATCCGGTAACGGATCCGTCTCAGCTGCTCCCGACTCGTCCGCCGTCCGCAAACCGGTCACAGAAAGCTCATCAGGGCTTTCGCCGTGGCGTCCGGGCTTTCCTCGGCCATGAAGTGACCGCTGTCGATCTCCGCATTCTCGATGCGGGGCGCGAAGCCGCTCCGCCAGGTGTCGACGGGCGGCGTGCTGTTGCGGTTCACCAAGTAATGGCTGCTGGCCAGGATGAGAGCCGGGCAGTCGAACGTCTTGCCCGCGGCCTCGTCCTCCCGGTCGGCCACGACATCCTGCGTCGCGCCGGCCCGGTAGTCCTCGCACATGGCGTGAATGCGGGACGGGTCGCCCCAGGCGGCCCGGTAATGCGCGAGCGCACGGGGGTCGAACGCCGCGAGACTCCGGTGCTTGGTCCATTTGCTCATGAGCCCGCCGAAATAGCCGTCCGGATCACGCTTGATCGCCTCCTCCGGCTCCGGCTCCGGTCCGGCCAGCCAGGGCCAGTGCGGCGCGACCTCAGGATCGGTCTGGCGAGCCTGCCAGACCGATGCGGTCGGAACGATGTCGAGGAGCGCCAACTTGGCAATTCGTCCCGGCTCGTCGAGCGCCAGGCGATAGGCGACGCGTGCCCCGCGGTCGTGGCCCGCTACGGCAAAGCGCGCGAAGCCGAGCCCTTCCATCAGGGCCACCACGTCGCGTCCCATGACGCGTTTGGTGTAGCCCACGCCGCCGTGGCTTGCCGGGGCCGAGGACCAGCCGTAGCCGCGAAGATCGGGGAGGATGAGTGTGAATCGGTGGGCGAGCACCGGCGCGATCCGATGCCACATGGCCGCGGTCTCCGGGAAACCGTGGAGCAGCACCAGTGGCGGCCCAGACCCGCCGGTGCGGGCGAAGAGGCGGCCGGCATCGGTCGACGCCGTATGCGAGCCGAAGCCGGGGAACAGGTCCGCGAGGTCGGTCATGACGGGAGTCCGTGCAATGTCAGCGATTTGGATGCCGACAACCCGGCGACGACAACGTGTCCATGCCGTGCCCGACCCCTCAGGCCAAAGGCCCGGTGGGAAATCGGGCCTGTCTTCGTCAGGCTGTCGGCTGGGGCTCCAAGCCCCCCTCGGGCCCGTGCTTCGGCCGCCCCTTGCCGACGTTTGGCACGGGCGAAGGTCTCGGAGCAGCGGGTTCGTCGTCCGACTCGCGGATCGGGGCGCGGCCTTTCAGGACGCCGCGGATCTCGTCGCCGCTGAGAGTCTCGTATTCGAGGAGTCCCTGGGCCAACGACTCAAGATCATTCTTCTTGGACGTCAGGATATGGGTCGCGTCGGCGAGGCCCGATTCCACCAGACGCCGAACTTCGGAGTCGATCTTCTGCGATGTCGATTCGGAGATGTTGTTCTGCTTGCCCATCGAGTAGCCCAGAAAGACCTCCTCCTGGTTCTCACCGTACATCACAGTGCCGAGTTCGTCCGAAAATCCCCAGCGCGTCACCATGGCGCGGGCCAGCTTGGTGGCCTGCTCGATATCCGACTGGGCGCCCGACGTCACCTTGTCCTTGCCGAAGATGATCTCCTCGGCCACCCGGCCACCCATCAATACGGCGAGGCGCGAGGTCATCTGTTCGTAGCTCATCGAAAGCTTATCGCGCTCCGGCAACTGCATGACCATGCCGAGAGCCCGGCCGCGTGGAATGATCGTAGCCTTGTGGACCGGATCAGTAGCGGGAACGTTCAGCGCCACGATGGCGTGGCCGCCTTCGTGATAGGCGGTCAGCATCTTCTCCTGCTCGGTCATGACCAGAGTGCGGCGCTCCGCGCCCATCATGATCTTGTCTTTGGCGTCCTCGAACTCCGACATGGTTACGACGCGCTTGGCGCGCCTTGCCGCCATCAGGGCCGATTCGTTGACCAGATTCATGAGGTCGGCACCTGAGAAGCCCGGGGTACCGCGCGCCACCGTCTTCAGGTCGACGTCGGGCGACAGCGGCACCTTGCGGACATGCACTTTCAGGATGCGTTCGCGGCCGACCACGTCCGGATTCGGCACGACGATCTGCCGGTCGAATCGGCCGGGGCGCAGCAGCGCGGGATCGAGCACGTCGGGCCGGTTGGTGGCGGCAATCAGGATGATGCCCTCGTTGGCTTCGAAGCCGTCCATCTCGACGAGCAACTGATTGAGGGTCTGCTCGCGCTCGTCATTGCCGCCGCCGAGGCCCGCGCCGCGGTGTCGGCCAACGGCGTCGATCTCGTCGATGAAGATGATGCAGGGCGCGTTCTTCTTGGCCTGCTCGAACATGTCGCGCACGCGGCTGGCGCCGACGCCGACGAACATCTCGACGAAATCCGACCCCGAAATGGTGAAGAACGGCACGTTAGCCTCACCCGCGATGGCGCGCGCGAGAAGGGTCTTGCCGGTTCCGGGCGGGCCTACCAGGAGCACGCCGCGCGGAATGCGGCCGCCGAGGCGCTGGAACTTCTGAGGATCGCGGAGGAACTCCACGATCTCCTGCAGATCCTCCTTGGCCTCGTCGACACCCGCGACGTCTTCGAACGTGACACGCCCGTGGGCTTCGGTCAGCAGCTTGGCCTTTGATTTGCCGAACCCCATGGCCTTGCCCCCGGCGCCCTGCATCTGCCGAGACATGAAGATCCAAACGCCGATGAAAGCCAATAGCGGGAGGCCGTTGACCAGCAATGTAACCAGCCACGAGTTGCCGTCCGACGGTGCCTTGGCGGTGATCTGCACATTCTTCTTGTAAAGATTCTGCACGAGGGACGGGTCGTTCGGCGCATAGGTCGAGAAAGCGCCGCGGCTGTCGCTGTAATGGCCGGAAATCTCGGCACCCGCGATGGTGACGTCATGTACCTTGTTCTGATCCACCTCGTTCAGCAACTGGCTGAACGTGATATCCTGGGCCTGGGCGCCCCGCTGACCCGGGTTCTGGAACAGGAGCACCAATGCAACGACCAGGAGGAAGATGATCACCCAGAGGGCGAAATTCCTGAAATTAGGGTTCATCGGAGGCTCGTTCCAAGCGTTGACGATCGCGGCAGGGTCGAAGGTGCGGCTCCGCCCGAAGGCCACGCTGCTCGAAAGGTCAATGTAGGCGGTCGTCCGAAGCTTGCCAAGGGAAGCCAGGTCCCGGCCCGAGCCTATCCGGCCGGACGCGGTGGCAGCGATGACGCAGGCCGTCGCGGCGGCTCGGGCCTCAGCCTCAGCCGGTCGACGCCGTCAAACGCCACCAGGACCCCGAGCAGGTTCCGCTGCAAGGGGGCTTGCGCGGCCGCCGCGGCGCGAAGCTCGCCCGCGAGCCGCTCGATCGGCTCGAGCCGGGGCCGGCCCGAACCGACCTGCCCCAGCATCAGTTCCAGCGCCCGATTCAGCACGGCCCCGGGTTCGTGGAGGAGGCGGACCCCCGCATAGCAACCGGGTTCGCCCGGCACCGCGCCGTCCAACAAGGCGCACCGTGCCATCCGATCGATCACGGCGCTCGCCTCCGCCATGCGCCCGGCCAGGACCGCGAAGCGGCGCGCGTCGAGTCCTTCTTCGGCCAGCATCGGCATGAGGCGCCGCAGGCGCGCTCTGGCGAAGCGCGGATCGGTGTTGCTTGCATCCGCGGCGACGGGCAAGCGCAACGACAGGCAGGTCGCGACGAGGCTGCATTTCGGTACACCGAGGAAAGGGCGCACATGCGCGATGCCGTCGCGCGTCACGCAAGCCGCCATGCCGGCAAGGCCCGCCACACCGGATCCCCGGCTCATCCGCAGCAACACGGTCTCGGCCTGATCGTCGAGCGTGTGGGCCGTCACGAGATGGCTGGCACCCAAGGCCCGGGCGGCGTCCGTGAGCAGGCGATACCGCTCCCGGCGGGCCGTTTCCTGGATGCGGGTCACGGGCTTGGCTCCGACCCAGGTCAGGATCTGGGCTCCGAGCCCGAGTGCGGCGGCCTGGGTCGCGACGGCTTCGGCGACGTCGCGCGAACCGGGGCGGAGGCCGTGATCCACCGTCGCGACCGCGAGCCGGGGCAAGTCGGCCGCGATGGCAGCCGCGAGCCCCATGAGGGCGGTGGAATCGGGCCCGCCCGAGACGGCCAGCAGGATCGCGTCGGCACCGGCAAGCGGCGTGAAAAGCGAACGGGCCTCATCGAGCGTCAGGGGAGCCGCAGGGGCCGGGCCGGGCATCGACCTTCCAGGTCCGGGGGATCAGCAATGGGCGCGTTTGAGTTCCCGGTCGACCCCGGCCCGCACGTCCGGTGCGGCACTCGGATATTTCCGGTCGACCTCCTGGTAGGTCGCACAGGCCTGGTCCTTGGCACCGAGCGCGTTGAGGGCGACGCCAAGCCGCAACAAGGCATCGGGTGCCCGGTTCGATTTCGTGTAGTCGGTGGACAGCTTGAGAAACTGCTCGGCGGCTTCGCGATGCCGGCCGAGCCGGGCGAAGCTCTCCCCGAGGAAGTAGGTGGCGTCCGGCAGCAGCCGGTCGCGCGGATATTTCTGGATGAAATCCTGCAGCCCGGTTGCTGCCGCGTCATACTGCCCGTTCTTGTAAAGGGCGTAATCGGCTTCGTACTCGCTCCTGGTGCCGCCCGGGGTCAAGCTGGCCACGGGGCCGGAAGCTGGCGCGGCGCCCGGCACGGCCACGGTGCCGCCGGAGGACGGCGGAGTGCCGGATGGAACGCGGGTCCCCGGATCCGATGCGGCGGCCGAACTCTCCGTGTTCGGGGTGGGTGCGGATCCGCCCAGTGCTCCATGGGTCAGGTCGAGCGGAGCACGCGCCTCGGCCCGCGCGGTCGCGCCGGCTCCTGCAGGCATGTTGCTGCGTAGCGGAGCGCTCGGCAGGGTGGTTCCGAGCGGTTTCGGGGCGCCGACTGCGCTGGGGTCGACGGCGGGGTCGAAGGCGTCGCCGCGGCGCTGCGGCTTCGCGGCCGCGACGCTGCCGCCCGCTGGCTCGCCCGGCGGCAAGGCCGAGACCGGCGGCGGGCCGACATCCGCCGCCTGTTCCGTTGCTCCGTCGTCGAGGTCGCCACGTTTCTGCAGCGGCGGTTTGCCGCCTGCGGGCGCTGCGCTCCGGCTCAGGTCCTGGAACCGGAAATCCACGTCCTGCTGCATCTTGCGCAACGCGTCTTCGAGGCGTTTGTTCTGGAACTGCAGCTGCTCGATCTGGCCCGTCAGAGACCTGACGCGGTTTTCGAGACGGTCCACGCGCACCAGCAGTGCCGCAGCGCTCGCCGGGTCATCCTGCTGGTCCGGATCGTTCTGCGCCACCGTGATCCCGCTGCCCGCGACGGCCCGGCCCACCGACCCACCTGGGTTGACCATCACGGCGATGAGCAGGGCCAGGGCCAGACCCGGCCAAGGGCGAAGTGAGATTCTCATGTGTGCTCGGGGCCTCCATCGCGACGGAGGTCGCGGGGGTGGATACCCTCGGTCTTATAGCCCCATCGGTCGCGATAGGGCAGGGGTCGGACGGCGGGGACGTCACAATCGGCTCCCGCGACGCCGCCGGCTCATGCCGAACCCGACGCCGCCCGACGCCGTCGGCGAAATCAGGACTCCGCGCCTTTCAGCACCGTGACGGCCCGGCGGTTCTGCGACCAGCAGGAGATATCGTTGCAGACCGCGACCGGGCGCTCCTTGCCGTAGCTGATGGTCTTGATGCGGGCCGCCGAAACGCCGCGCGCCACGAGATATTGCTTCACGGCCTCGGCGCGCTGCGCCCCGAGCGCGAAATTATACTCCCGCGTGCCGCGTTCGTCCGCGTTGCCCTCGACCGTGAAAGCGTAGCGCTGGTATTGCGCGAGCCAACGCGCCTGCTTGTCGAGCGTCGCCTGCGCGGTCGCCGACAGGTCCGTTTGGTCCGTGTCGAAGAAGACGCGATCGCCGACGTTGACGGCGAAATCCTTGATGGAGCCCGGCGTCGAGGGGCCACCCGCGCCGAACCGGCCCCCGTTGGCGCCGAGGCCGCCGGCACCGAACGCCCCCACGGCATCGGCGGGATCCTTGGCGCAACCCGCGGCTGCGAGCCCCATCAGGGCGACCGCAACTAAGCCGAGCCCGCGGGCAGAATGGAAAAACTGCATTAGATAGTCCTCGTGTAAAGGCCGGCCGGCTGTCCCTTCCTGATATCCGTCGATGGTTAAACGAAGGTTCCGTCAACCCTACCGGCGCTTTGAAGAGATAGCGCGAATGATCACGGACGATGCTTCACGGTTAATGGCCGGTTAAAGGCGTTATTGGGGCTTGGGCGGTTTGCGGGCCGTCGTGGCGCCGAAGCTACAGGCGGGGCTCTCCGGGCCGGGAGGCCTCGTCAAGCTCGGCCGGCGGCGCGAACCTCTGCGGCGCCATCATTCCGCTGGCACTTTGGCGCGCTCTGCGGCAGCTTCGGCGCGCATGCGGCGTTCATCCTCGTAGATGTAGTCCCGCGTCAGCGGCGCAGCATCCACGGCCTTCGACAGCTGGACCTGAAACACCATGAAGCCGAAATAGCGGAAGCTGATTTCGCTGCCGACGAGGTAGAACTCCCACATTCGACGGAAGCGTTCATCGTAGAGACCGGACAACTCATGCGAGCGGGCTTCGAAGCGTTCCCGCCACAGACGCAGGGTTTTGGCGTAGTGAAGACGCAGGATTTCGAGGTCGTTGATCCAGAGCCCGTTGCGCTCGATGGACGGCAGCACCTCCGACAGGGCCGGCGCGTAACCACCCGGGAAGATGTATTTGAGAATCCAGGTGCTGGTCGGCTCGGGCCCGTACATCTTGCCGATGGAATGCACGAGCGCAATGCCCGAGGGTGTCAGGAGCTTCTTGATGGCCGCGAAATAGGTCTCGTAATTCGGCAACCCGACATGCTCGAACATGCCGACCGAGACGATGCGGTCGAACGAGCCCTGCAGTGTGCGGTAATCGGCGAGTTCGAAGCGCACACGGTGGTCCAGGCCTTCGTCACGCGCCCGACGCTGCGCCACCGCGAGCTGCTCGCGCGCGAGGGTGATCCCCAGCACCTCGACATCCTCGATCCTGGCGATCGTCAAGGCGAGCCCGCCCCAGCCGCAACCGATGTCGAGCACTCGCTGGCCGGGCTTCAACAGCAGCTTGGCCGCGATATGCCGCTTCTTGGCGGCCTGCGCCGCCTCGATCGTTTCGTCGGGGTCGCGGAAATAGGCGCAGGAATATTGCATGTCGTGGTCGAGGAACAACCGGTATAACTCGCCCGACAGATCGTAGTGGTGGGCGACGTTCAGGCGGGCCTTCTTGATCCCGTTGCGGGCCGAGATCACGCCGACCGCTCTGGAAGCCAGGCGGCCCAGGAGCGGATTGGGGTTGGCGGCCAGGATATGGACGTTATAGCCGAGAAGGTCCATAAGGTCCCGGAAGCTGCCCTGCTCGACCACGAGGTCGCCGTTCATATAGGCTTCGCCGAAGTACAAGTCCGGGTTCGCCGCGATCTTGAGGGCTGTGCGGACCGTCCTGATCCGTACCCTGACGTCGAGCAGGGCGGCGGGGTGGCGAGGATCGGGCGTGCCGGCCGCGACGGTCTTGAAGGGGGTGACGACCGTCAGTCGGCCATGGCGCACGAGGCGTTCGAGCAAGGATGTCAGCATGATCAACTCAGGTTGAGCCGCGCGATGACGGCGAGCGGCCAAGCCAGGCTAGACGACATCGCCAACACGCTGCGCTTTTCCGCTGAGCCGAGTCTAACCCGCCCAGGTTTCAAGCTTCATGCGCCCACGTCAATAGTGGTTTTCACATGGCTGTGCCGGATCGATCGGGGCCCTAACATGGTACGGCATTGTCCCGGCCCGCTCTGGAGGTCCGACTGCTGCAGGGCAGGCCAGCGAGATCCGAGGGCTCCGCACCCGGCACGCGCGGGCCGGTGCGCCTGGATCATCCGAGCAGGGGTCCCCAGGCCGGGTCAGAGGCGCCGGCCGGCGTCGGGACCGGGAACTCGCCGCGGCCGAAAAGATCGGTCATGAAGATCCGTGATCCGCCGCCGCCGCCGGGATCGCGGAAGAACATGAGATAGAGCCCGTTCGGCGCCCAGGTCGGGCCCTCGTTGTGGAATCCTTCGGTCAGGATCTTCTCGCCCGAGCCATCGGGCTTCATGATGCCGATGCCGAACTGGCCGCTCTTCTGCTTCGTGAAGGCGATGTAGTCGCCGCGCGGCGACCACACGGGCGTGGAGTAGCGGCCATCCCCGAAGGAGATGCGCTTGGCTCCCCCGCCTGCGGCCCCCATCAGGTAGATCTGCTGGCTGCCGCCGCGATCCGATTCGAAAACGATCTGGCTGCCGTCGGGCGAGTAGCAGGGCGAGGTGTCGATGGCGGCATCGTCGGTCAACTGCGTCGGGTTGCGGCTGGCGATGGTGAGCGCGTAGAGGTTCGAACTCGAGCCGCTGGACAGCGACATCACGACCTTCTGTCCATCGGGCGAGAACCTCGGCGAGAAGGTCATGCCGGGGAAGTTGCCGACGTTCTGGCGCTGTCCGGTTTCCACGTTGAGCAGCAGGACCTGCGGCTCGGCCTCCCCGAACGACATGTAGGCCACCTCCTGCGCGGTCGGCGAGAAGCGCGGCGTGACCACCAGATTGTCGCCGCGGGTGAGATATTTCACGTTGCCGCCGTCCTGGTCCATGATGGCGAGACGCTTGCGGCGCTTCTCGGCCGAACCACTCTCGTCGACGAAGACGACCCGCGAATCGAAGAAGCCTTTCTCGCCCGTGATCCGGGTGAAGATCGCGTCCGACACGATATGGGCCACCCGGCGCGAGTTCGTCAGTTCGGTCGCATAATGCTGGCCCGCCACCTGTTGGCCCGAACCCGCCTCGAACAGGCGGAAATCGGTGTTGAGGCGACCGCCGCCCCGGTCCACCCGGCCCGTAACCACGAACTGCGCACCAGCGGCCTTGAAGCTCTCGAGTGCCGGCGCGTCAGGATCGACGCCGGGCTGGGGTCCCTCCAAAGGCTTGAGGTACACGGAGCGCTTAAAATTGTTGGTGATGATCGACGTCACCTTGGCGGCATCGCCGCCTTCGCCCGCGAAGGGTGTCACGGCCACCGTCACGGGGTTGAAGCTGCCGCCCGGGCGTATATCGAGAAAGCGATCCTGGGCGCGGGCCGGCGCGGCCGGCGCCAATCCGCCGATCGCGGTGAAGATGGACGTCGCCAGCAGCGTGCGACGATTGAGTCGGATCATCGGGGCTTGTCCTCGAAGGTGACCGGGATGGGTTTGGCGGGCCGGCACTATGGAGTCGGGGTCAAAGGCCGGCGAGCGGCTGCCGGCCGAAGCGGAGAACGTTCAGCCGGCCATCTCGGCCGGGTCGAACCGCAGCACGCGTCCTCTCCACTGGTCGTAGAACGGGGCAAACTGGGCCGGGATGCGCAGCGGATTGCACTGCCGCACGGCCCTTAGCGCGCTTTCGGCAAGACTGCGCAGGGCCGGATCCGATGGCTTGTTGATGAGGATGGGGTCGCTGACCAGCGATCCGTCTTCGGCATAGGCCACCTTGATCTGCGGAATATACTTCCCGTGATCGAGCCCGAGATAGCTCCAGCACTGCTTGTATTGGTCCTGCATCAGGCCATCGAGCGCGTCCCACATGTTGGGCGTCATGGCGCTGGCGGTGCCGCTCGCCGCACCACGTGACGCCACTTTGCTCAGCTGCTTGCCGGTCGAGGCGGGCGCCGAGGCCGGTTCGCTGTTGAGGAGTTTCGAGATGTCGGTCGGATCGAACGCCCGCTCCGCCGGTTGCGCCTGGGGCGGAGCCTCGGCGGCCGGGGGCGCCGGCCTGGGACGAACCACGGGCTTATGCACGGGACGCGGCTCCGGGCGGGGCTCGGGACTTTCCTCGATCAGCTTCGCCATCAGGTCGGGCTGCGGCTTCTCGACCGGGCGCGGCTTCGGCTGCACCTTGGCCTCGATCGCCTTGGGTGGCGGCCTCACCTCGGGCGGCTTCGGCGGTGGCTTGACCTCGACCTTTTTCGGCAAGTCCGGTGGCCTCGGCACCGGCTTCACCTCCGGCGGCTTCGGCGGTTCGGGCCGTTGCGGCGGGGTCGGTGCAGGCCGGATGATCTCGGCGTCCGGGTCGCGGATTGGCGGCGTCGGCGCGGGTGGAGTCGGCTTCGGCGGTGCTGGCGGCGCCGGGGGCTCGGGCGGCAACGGCGGCGGTGGCGTCGGCTGAGGGCGTTGCGGGGGCTCGGGCGGCGGTGGCGGAGCCGCGGCTTTCGGCGGCTCCGGCGGTGTCGGGACACGCGGTGTCGGAGCCGGCGGTGGCGGTGGCGTTTCCTTGGTGACCTCGGGCTGCGCCGGCGCCTTGTGCTGCTCCTCGACCTGCGCGACTTTGTCGACCCTGGTCGTGGGTTGCTTGGTCACGTCCTTCGACGATTTCTCGCCCTTCATGATCTGATTGAAGTCCTTGGTCGAGATGGTCTCGATCGGCACCGCTTCCTTGATGTCATCGACCGGGACCGGCCCGGAGCACCAGGACAGGTTCAAGAGCAGGATCGCCAGGACACCGACATGGGCCAGGCCTGAAAAAGCGACTCCTGGTTCGGAGAGCGACAGCTTCACCGGATTCTCGGCTTCACTTATCGGTCTGCTCGGTCACGAGCGCGACCTTTTTGTACCCTGCCGAGGTGATCAGAGTCATGACCTCGGCGATGCGTCCGTAGTTCACGGCCTTGGCACCGCGCAGGTAGATCCGCTCGTCATAGCCGTCCTTGGCGAGTTCCTGCAGGCGGGGCAGCACACCTTCCAGCGGTACGGCCTGGTCGGCCACGAAGACGTCGCCCTTCTCGTCGACCGCAATGCTGAGCGGCTTCGAATCGACCTTGAGCTCCCCGGCCGAGGTCTTCGGAAGGTCGATCGGAACGCCGCTCGCGAGGAGGGGCGCCGCCACCATGAAGATGATGAGGAGCACCAGCACGACGTCGATGAACGGCGTCATGTTGATCTCGGCCATGGCGCCGTAGCGCGGCACCCCGCGCTTACGCCGGCCGCCTTTCTTGCCCGCAGCCCCGACCGACATGCCCATCGCGGATCTCCCGTCGTTGCGGTTCGGTCAGGCCGCGCGGTCGCGCTCGCCGCCGACGTGGTGGTCGATCTGACGCGACAGGATGGACGAGAACTCGTCGGCGAAGCTCTCCATGCGGGCCTGGAACCGCGACACGACGCCCTGGAGATTGTTGAAGAAGATCAAGGCCGGGATGGCCGCGAACAGGCCGATCGCGGTGGCGAGCAGCGCTTCGGCGAGGCCCGGCGCGATCACGGCCAGGGAGGTGTTCTTGGAGGCCGCGATGGAGCGGAACGACGTCATGATGCCCCATACGGTGCCGAACAGCCCGACGAACGGCGCGGTCGATGCCACCGTGGCCAGCACGATGAGGTTCGATTCGAGCTTCTCCACCTCCCTGGCGATCGAGACGTCGAGCACCTTCTCGAGCCGCGCGTGCAGCCCCATGAAGGACGAGCCGACGTTCTGGAAGCTGCGCTTCCATTCCCGCATGGCGCCGACGAAGAGCGATGCCATGCCGATGGTCGGCGCCTGGGAGAGGTTGGTGTAGAGTTCCTCGAGCGACTGCCCCGACCAGAAGACCTGTTCGAACCGGTCCATGGCCTTCCGGGTCCGCGCGAACAGGATCGCCTTGTTGATGATGATGGCCCAGCACCACATGGAGGCGAACAGCAGGCCCAGCATGATCACCTTGACCAGCAGGCTGGCGTTCATGAACATGCCGAAGATGGTGATCTCCGAAACCGGTATGGCGGCGACATCTGCAGGGTTCATGCGGTCCATTTCCCGGTGCCGGGCGCTCCTCTGCCGCGCGGCCTGCGGCGCATAAAGCGGCGGGGCGGCATGCGCGCAGTGCAGGCAGGCATCTTATGATCGTCTGGTTGTCCTGCGGTGCGAATCCGTCAATTCTGCGGCTTCGCCGTCACACTCAAGCTCATTCGTCCGACGCGATAGAGCAGCCTCATGGTTAAGGCCGCGTTAACGCTGATCCGGGACCGCTCCGCGCTGCCTCGGTCCTCCTTCGGGGGCCGAACCTCTCAGCCTTGATGCGACCGCGGGCGGAAGCCGGGTCGCCCGGCCCCGGGACACGGCCGCGATCCTGACCGAAGCCTCGACTAGGAGATCCGTGTCGCGCAGCAGGCGCTGGCGCAGCGCTACCGAAGCGCCGCCGACCGCCATCACGGCCGTTTCCACCGTCAGCACATCGTCCATGCAGGCGGGCCTGCGGAAATCGATTTCCATGCGGGCGACCGCGAAAGCGAAAGGATCGGGACCGGCGAAGATCGAGGCCTGATCGATTCCGCGCTCGCGCAACATCTCGGTGCGGCCGCGTTCGAGAAACTTGAGGTAATTGGCGTGATAGACCACGCCGGAGAAATCCGTGTCTTCGTAGTAGACCCGGACAGGAAAGCGGTGGGCGGTGTCGCTCAAGCGTCGGCCTCGGGCTGGGCCGGGAACAGTCCGAATTGGTCGCCCAGAGCCTTCGGCTCCTTGAGACCTAGGTGCCGGAAGGCATGTGGCGTCAGAAGCCGGCCGCGCGGTGTACGTTGCAGGAATCCGAGCTGGATGAGATAGGGCTCGATGATGTCCTCGATGGCGTCGCGCGGTTCCGACAGCGCGGCCGCGATGGTCTCGACCCCGACCGGACCGCCGCCGAACGACAGCGCGATGATGTCGAGGTAGCGCCGATCCATGCCGTCGAGCCCGATGTCGTCGACATCGAGCAGCTTCAAGGCACCATCGGCGATGGCTCGCGTGATGGTGTCGGCGCCGTCGACGAGCGCGAAGTCGCGCACGCGGCGCAGCAGCCGCCCGGCGATGCGCGGCGTGCCCCGGGCACGGCGGGCGATCTCGTTCGCGCCATCGGGCGCGATGCCGATGTTGAACACCCGGGCACCGCGCCGCACGATCAACTCGAGTTCCGGCACCGTGTAGAACTGGAGACGGATCGGTATGCCGAAGCGGTCGCGCAGCGGCGTCGTCAGCAGGCCCGCGCGCGTCGTGGCGCCGACGAGGGTGAAGCGGCTGAGGTCGATCTTGACCGAGCGCGCCGCCGGGCCCTGGCCGATGATGAGGTCGAGCTGGAAATCTTCCATGGCCGGATAGAGGATCTCCTCGACGGCCGGGTTGAGCCGGTGGATTTCGTCGATGAAGAGCACGTCGCGATCGTCGAGCCCGGTCAACTGAGCCGCGAGGTCGCCCGCCTTGGCGATGACGGGCCCGGAGGTCGAGCGGAAGTTGACGCCGAGTTCGCGCGCCACGATCTGGGCCAGTGTCGTCTTGCCGAGGCCCGGCGGACCGACCAGCAGCACGTGGTCGAGCGCCTCGCCGCGTGCCCGCGCGGCCTCGATGAACACCGACAGGTTCTTGCGCGCCGCTTCCTGGCCAGTGAAGTCGACGAGCGACAGCGGGCGGACCGACGCGTCGGGATCGTCGTCGCGCTTCTCGGGAGTGATGAGGCGGCGGGGAGGGGCGGGCAAGCGGGGTCCGGGCTGTCGCTGAGATGACGACGCTGCTATGCTGGAACGAGGCCGAAAAGGCCAGCGCGCCGCAACCCAGGGCCATACCGATGACCCGTCCGAGCGACCAGTACGACTACATGGACCTCGATGACTTCGAGGAGTTGCTGGCCGACAAGCCCCGCGACGAAAAGTGGGAGCTGATCGGCGGACGCTTCGTGCGCATGATGGTCGGCGCACGCTGGAGCATCAGTTCATCGTGCGCAACCTGAGATCTGAGGGACCTTATGACCAACCCGGTCCACAACGTCGAGCGTTTCGCCGTCCGGGAACCGGCGCGGACCGTTGAGCGCTGGCAGCCCATCTTTCTTTACCGACGTTCCCTCGCTCATTGGGCCGCTCACGCTCTCCGCCTCGAGCGATAATACGGCAGTTCGGAAAGGATCGCGAGTTGCCCGACGGGGCTCGAAGGTGACCTGCGCGCGAAGCTAGAGCGGCGTCAACACTCGCATGTGGACCGCGGTGCCGGGCTCCTCAGTGACGAGGGCCAGCCGGCCGCCTGCGAGGTGCGACACCTCCACACCCGGATGCTTCCGCGCGCCCGCCCTCGCGTGTGCCACGAGGACGGCATTCGGGCAAAGGTTCAGCAGCGCGCCGTCCGAGTTCTTGTCCGAGCCGTGGTGGGGAAGCGCAAGCATGCGGACTTCGGTCAGGTCGGGTCGGTAGTTGGCCTCCCGATCGCCGAGATCGGACGCTGCGAGCAGCTCGGCATCGCCGGTGTTCACCCAGGCGGCTGTCCCGATGCCCCACGCCGTCACCCGTGGCTGGAACACCTCCCAACAGGCATTTATCCCGGTCTGAAGGAAGGGAGCGCTCAGGAGAGAAAGAGAGGACCTGTTCGACGAGCCGACGTGTTCCGCAAGGAGGGTTCGCAATCCCTTCCGCCCCACAGCGGTACGCGCGTGGTGTGCGATCGCGAAGGCCAGATCGCCTAGCCCGGGACGTCCTTTCGTCACGGCGGCCTTCCCGACGATGGACTGCACGTTGGCGATCAAGCCTCGATGGACATTGGGCGTGATCGGTGCCCTGTAGGGTCTGAGACGAAGGCCCACTGACCCGCGGACCACGGTGATTTCGCACGGACCCTCGACGAGCCGGATGCGCGAAGCCGATCCCGAGGCGGCTCGGAACACCCGGGGCGCCGGCATATCTGTCGGACCCGGGGAGATCTTCGTTCTCCAATTGCCTTGGTCCTCGGGACCCTCGGGCCGAGGAGGCCTCGCGTCCGGATCTACGCCGTGCCGCCTGCCGCCTCGAAGAAAGGTCACCCGTTCCGCGCCCCTTCCGAGGAAGAAGGCGCCGGGGTCGGCGACAAGTTCGAAGAAGGCGCGCTCAAGGTTTCCGCGATCAACCTCGTAGAGCTGCTGAAAGGCCAACTCACGCTCGTTGACATATGGGACCATGACGTCCCGAACGACCGTTTGCGACATCAGGGTATCGAGACCGCTGACGTGGTCCGCGTCGAAGTGTGAAACGAAGAGCCAATGGACCGGCTCCTGGTTCCGCATCGTCCAGGTTCGCATCAGGCGATCGAACTTCGAGGCGTTCTTGGCACCGCAGTCGAAGATCCAGTTGAAGCCGGGATCGGAGCCGACGGCTGCACGTCCGCTGTGGAAACCGCCGTGCCCGGCCGCGTGTTGAGTCCAGTCGACCGAAAACATGTCCTAATCTCGTTGCTCCACTGGACCCCTTGCAGCATCGACCGGCGCCAAATCGGAACCGCGGTTCGCTGGGACGCAGCGACGGTGGTTGCATGGGCCGATTCGCTCCGAGAAGATCGACACGACTTATCACGACTGGAACCGGCAAAAGCGCGCACCTATTTCGGATCGGGGTGAGATCACCGCATCTTTCTCTCGAATGGCCCGAAGCGTGGCGAAACGATTACCTGGTTCAATGCGTCGGCCTTCGCGCGCTCGCTCATTCCGTTTAGAAAAGGCGGACGGCCCGCATCCGTGCTGCTGCGGGCGATAGATGCCGAACTTGGTCCGGCCGTCACCGCCCTCGTCGCCGGAGAGCTTGAAACCGGACGATGTGAAGGTCCGACATGGGGTCGGAAGCGATATTTCAGCCTGCTCCAGTCCGCCACTTGGCGGCGGCGCATATCGTGCTTACGCCCGGAGCATGCCGTCCTTCCCCGCGCCTTCAGACCGGCGCCGCGATCCGCTCGACCTTGATGTCCGCTTCATGCGCACGAGCTTCGGCCAGTTCGTGCGCAGCCTGCATCTGCAGCATCGTGTCGGCACGCACGCCGAACGCCTTCTCGAACCGGATCGCCATCTCGGCCGATAGGCCGGCCTTGCCATTCAGCAGGTTGCTCATGGCCTGACGGGTCACGCCGAGCTTCTCAGCCGCAACCGTGACACTCAGCCCATAGGACTCGATGATCTCGGTCTTGAGCCAATCGCCAGGATGGATGGCGAAGCTCGGGTGAAGTTTGACCGCCATCAGTGATAATCCTCCAGGTCCATGTCCTCGATGGCGAGGGCCTCGTTGAGGCGAAACGTCATTCGCCAGTTCTTGGACACCGTAAGCGACCAGTATCCTTCCCGGTCACCCGTCAGCTTGTGGGCGCCGTAGTTGGGCGGAATTCTCAGCTCCTCCACGGTCCCGACCGCAGCAAGATAGGCCAGCATATTCCGAAGCCGTCCGACAAGATTGCCGGGCAGCCCCTTCTCCGTACCGGTCTCGGCGAAGTTCCGAAGCGCCCTATGCCTGATGCTCTCGATGTCCACGTGGGCCACATAGTCGAACCCTCGTCATGCGTCAAGTGTCGCTTGACGACTTGGCTCGGGTCGCTGAGAAAGATTGCCGACCGACGTTGCTCGGAAGCGAAGCGGGTGCCCGCGTCTGCGTGATTTTTCCGAGGAAGGAGGGCCTGTTGCCGTCAGCTCCGGCTGCGAGCGGGCCCGCCGGAGGGCTCGGATCGCCGCAAGCCCAATCCAACCCGCCTTGGTTGCCCCTTGCGCCGCCGCCGCCCAACGTGCTTACGCCTGAGGCATGAACGCTCCTCCTCGCGCCTTCATCATCGGCCACCCGGTCGCCCAGTCCCGCTCGCCGCTGATCCATGGGCATTGGCTGCGCGAACTCGGCCTGCCGGGTTCATACGAGAAGATCGCGGTCAGGCCCGAGGACCTCGCCGGATTCGTGCGGGGTATGAGAGACGCCGGCCTCGTGGGCGGCAACGTCACGGTGCCGCATAAGGCCGACGTCATGGCGCTGGCCGATGACGTCGATGACGCGGCCCGCTCGGTCGGGGCCGCCAATACGGTGTGGTTCGAGGACGGCCGGTTGATGGCCGGTAACACCGATGTGACGGGGTTCCTGGCCAATCTGGACGAGGAGGCGCCGGGCTGGGATCGACGGGGCGGCAACGCCGTCGTCCTCGGTGCGGGCGGAGCGGCCCGCGCCGTGATCCAGGGGCTGCGGCAGCGGGGGTTCGCGGTCGACATCGTTAACAGGACTCGAGGCCGCGGCGAGGCGCTTGCTGCCGAAAACCCGTCCGGAGTCCGGGCTTGGTCCTGGGATGAACTCGCGCGGCCGAGTGGTGCGGCCGCCCTCCTGGTCAATACGACGTCGCTCGGCATGGAGGGACAGCCGCCGCTCGGCGTCGACCTCCGGCTCCTTCACCGCGACGCGCTCGTGGCCGACATCGTGTATTCACCGCTTAAGACGTCGTTGCTGTGCAACGCGGAAGCCCGGTCCCATCGCACGGTCGGCGGCCTCGGCATGCTGCTCCATCAGGCCGTGCCGGGGTTCGAGCGATGGTTCGGCGTCAGGCCGAGCGTGACGCCGGAGTTGCGCGCGATCGCCGAGGCCGACATCCAGAGGCGGTGAGGCCCAGGGTGGACCGCCGTAAAGTCACCGCGACGTTGTCGACCGGCACGCCGCGATCGCTCAGCACGTCTCCGGCGCGTATCGGCATTTGATGTCATGCTCGTTCTGGAGTTCGATCGCGCCCGCACTGCCGGCCCGATAGCCGCCATAGGCGCCATTGGGTCCTTGCACGTAGTTGCCGAACCCGTAGCGATTCACGTGGTAGTACGGATTCTCGCCGGCTGCCCGGGCGTGACCGAGTTGGTCATACTGGGGTGACGAGGAAATCTGAGCTTCGGCGATTGGGCAGGAGCCACCGAGCGCCGAAAGGCTTATGGCGGCCAACAGGACTCTCGAGATCATGACGGTGACACCTGAGGAAGGGAGGGCTTCGAACGTCAACGCCGGATCCGAGTCAACCGTTGCCGATCGGCGTCGCTCGCAGCATTGCTGATGATGTAAGTCGATGTGCCTGCACAGTGATGCGGCGGCTTGTCACCCGGGTTCGACCAGCCGATGCCGGTGCTGACCGTTCACCGCCCTTACAGGCTCCTGACATAACCCGCCGGTTTCTGTCCCAATATCCGCCAGGTTCCCGCGAGTCCCAGACCCACCGTCACGACCAGCGCCGCCAGCACGGCTTCGAGGGCCGGTGGCCAGTCGAAGTGGAACTCGAAGCCCATCACTGCCGTCACTACGCCATAAGCCGCGGCCGTGCCGGCCAGCACACCGAACAGTGCCGTGCCGAGGCCCAGCATGCCGTATTCCAGGATGAACGCCGCGAGCAGCCGTCGGCGCGTCGCCCCCAGCACCTTCAGCATGACGGCATCGTAGACCCGCGCTCGCCGGCCCGCCGCGAGTGCGCCCGACAGCACCAGCACGGAGGACAGGATGGTCACCGCGGAGGCCACCCGCGTGGCGAGCCCGAGCTTGCCGACGAAGCTGTTGACGGCGTCGAGCACGTCCCGAACCCGAACCGTCGTGACGGCGGGATAGCGTAGCGCCACGTCCCGGGCCAGCGCCGCATCACGGGCCGGATCGTCGGTCGGGAAGGCCGCCGTGGCGAGTTCCATGTAGGGGGCGCCCGCGAAGGAGTTCGGCGAGAACACCATGACGAAATTGATGCCCAGGGTCTGCCAGTCGATCTTGCGCAGGTTCGCCACCGTCGCGGTCACCGCACGCCCCAGCACATTGACCGTGACGGCGTCGCCGAGGTGCAGGCCGATGCCGTCGGCCAGTTCCTGGTCGAACGACACGAGCGGCTTGCCCGCATAATCCTTGGGCCACCACTCACCCGCCACCACCCGCGAGCCCTCGGGCGGCACGTCGGCGAAGGTGATGCCCCGGTCGCCCTCCAGCACCCAGGTCGCGCCGGCCTTGGCCTTGACCTTCTCGGCCGGCACGTCGTTCACGGCCGTAATGCGGCCCCGCAGCATCGGCACACCCTCGAGCACCGCCGCCGGTGCACGGTCCTTCACGTAGCCGAGGAAGCCCTCGGCCTCGCGGTTCGGCACGTCGGCGAAGAAGAAGGACGGCGTCACGCCGGGGTGGGCATCCTGGATCTGGTGCTGGATGTTGTCGTCGATCAGCGCCAGCGTCACCAGGAGCGTGAGCCCGAGGCCGAGCGACAGCACCACGGCGGAGGTCAGCGCGCCGGGGCGATGGATGTTGCCGAGCGCCAGGCGCAGTTCCACGTTGCGCGGACGGGGCAGAGCGCGCGCCCCCACCATGAAGCCCCAGGCCACGAGCCGCAGCAGCCCGAAGGCCGCCAGCGTCGCGGCAACGTCATAGGCAGCGAGGCGATGGTCCTCGGAGAAGCCGACCGCGCAGCCGGCCAGCGCCGCTACGGCGAGCGCGAGCGCCAGACGGTAGGTGAGCCTCAGGGGGCTCCGCTCGGGCTCGATCTGGTCGCGGAACAGCGCCGAAACCGGGACGTCATGGACCCGCCCCAGCGTGGGCAGCGAGAACACCAGCGCCGTGAGGAAACCGTAGAGGGCGCCGAGCCCCAGCGCGGCAGGGTGGATCGACGGCACGAGCGGCAGCGGGATGGCGGCGCCGAAAGCCGCCGCCGCGACATAGGGCAGGGCGGCGCCGATCGCCATGCCGGCCACGACGCCGAGCGCCGCCACCAGCATCACCTGTGCGAGACCCATGGCGAAGACGGACCGGCCGGGAGCGCCGAGCGCCTTCAGCACCGCCAGGCTCGCGCGTTTTCGCTCCATCGCGGCCTTCACGGCATTGGCGACTCCCACCCCGCCCACCACCAGGGCGGTGAGGCCGATCAAGGTCAGGAACTGCGTAAAGCGGCCGAGGTTGCGGTCGAACTCGGGAGACACATTGTCCCGTGTCTTGATCTCCCAACCGGCGTCGGGGAAGGCGGCGCGGGCGTCGGCGACGAGCTCCTTCAGCGCCGGTCCGTCGCGGCGCTCGGCGAGGTCGACCCGCGTCGTGAACTTGGCCAGGGAGCCAGGCTGGATCAGCTTGGTCGCGGCCAATGCTTCCCGGCTCATGAGCACGCGCGGCGCAAAAGCGACACCGCCCGCGAGCCGATCTGGCTCCTGCCGCAGGATGCCGCGTAGCGTGAACTCGCCTGCGCCGATCGACAACCTGTCGCCGACCTCGATCCCGAGCCGTCCCGCGAGGGCGTCGTCGGCCACGAGACCGTAGGTCCCATCGGCGGCTGCGAAGGCCGTCGCCGTCGACTGGGGCGGATCGATCGCCACCGCACCGGCGACGGGGTAATGCTCGTCGACCGCCTTGATGTCGATCAGCCCGGTCTGGTCGCCGACGCGCGCCATGGCGCGCGTCGTGGTGACGTCGCTGAGCCGTCCGCGCGCCGCAAGCCAGGCCCGCGCGTCTGGCCCGAGCGGTTGCGACACGGTCGAGAAGGCGGCGTCGGCGCCCAGCACGGTCCGGCCTTCCCGGCCGAGCCCGTCCGCCAAACCGCCCGCCACCGAACCCACGCCCACGATGGCCGCGACCCCGAGCGCGATACAAACCAGGAAGATCCAGTAGCCGCCGAGGCCGCCGCGGAGGTCCCGCCAGGCGAGTCTCAGCGCGATCGGGAGCCGCGCGCCTCGCCGATGCCCCCCATCGACGAGGTCAGCCGATTTCGGCTGAGCCTGGACGGTCATCAAGCCACCTCGGCGGGCGCCCGGGCCACGGCGGCATCCACCTCGATCAGGCCCGATCTGATTCGCACGGTCCGGTCGCAACGCGCGGCAAGTTGTTGGTCATGGGTCACCAGCACCAAGGTGGCACCGCGTTCGCGACGTGTGGCGAAGATGAGGTCCATCACGGACCGGCCCGTCGCCTCGTCGAGATTGCCGGTCGGCTCGTCGGCCACCAGGATGGCGGGATCGGGCGCCAGGGCGCGGGCCAGGGCGACCCGCTGCTGCTCCCCGCCCGACAGTTGCGACGGGTAGTGGCCGAGCCGGTCACCGATCCCCATGCCGACGAGTTCCCGGGCGGCCCGCGCGAAGGCGTCGGCCCGGCCGGCCAGTTCGAGCGGCACGGCCACGTTCTCCAGCGCCGTCATCGTGGGGATGAGGTGGAAGCTCTGGAACACGATGCCGATATGGGCGCCGCGGAAGCGCGCCAAGCGATCCTCACCGAGCCCGTCGATGCGGGTTCCGTCCACCGTGACGGTGCCGCGTTCCGGGCGCTCCAGCCCGGCCAGGACGCTGAGCAGGGTCGACTTGCCGGAGCCCGATGGCCCGGTGAGTCCGACCGCCTCACCTTGGCCCACGCTGAGATCGATACCTTTCAGGATATGGACTCGCGCCGCCGCTCGCCCCAGACTCACGTGAACATCGTGCAGCGAGATCGCAGCTTGGACCATCATGCATCTTCCCCGCAATCCCACCTTCGGCGCCGGCGTCCCCCATATGGGCTTCCTCGACGGCGATTGCAGTTGCCCCTTGCCGGCCTGTTCGTCGCATCGCTGCTCTGCGGCATGACGCCGGCCCTCGCCCGCCCTATCACGATCGCGGCGTTCGGAGACAGCCTGTCGGCAGGCTTCGAATTGCCGGCCGACGCCGCTTTCCCCGCCGTGCTGGAGCGCGCCCTGCGCCGGGACGGCTTCGACGTCACGGTCGCCAATGCCTCCGTATCCGGCGATACGTCGTCGGGCGGGCTCGAGCGGCTCGACTGGTCGGTGCCGGACGGGACCGACCTCGCCATCGTCGAACTCGGCGCCAACGACATGCTGCGGGGCGTCGACACGGGACTCACGCGAAGGGCACTCGACGGGATCCTATCGCGGTTGCTGCATCGTAAGATCAAAGTCTTGCTGGCCGGAATGTACGCGTCGCTCGAACTCGATCCGGGCTACCGGGAACAGTTCGCCGCCATCTATCCGGCTCTGGCCAAGCAGTATGGCGTGCCGCTCTACCCGTTCTTCCTGGCCGGCATCATCGGCCATCCCGAGTTGCACCTGCACGACGGGCTGCACCCCAATGCGGCCGGCGTCGCCGTGATCGTGAGCAACATCCTGCCGACCGTGGAGAACGTGCTACGTGGGATGGGGACGAAAGATTGATGCGGCTGCGCGCTGCCCACGGGCTGACCGACGATCCCGCGTGGCGCCTTCGCCGCCGGGTCACCCATGAGGCGGCGGAGCCTTTGCGGCTCGTTCCGATGCCGCGACTTCGCGCCTGCTCGTCCCGGCCATCGCAATCACGGGACCGACGCTCCATCGCCGGCACGCGCCGGGGACCGGCCGCACGCGCCATCGGACGGCGTATTCCGCCCGGTCTTTGCGGTTGACCCCGGATCGCTGTCCGCGCATCCGGCGTCTCGTGCTTGGTGACTTCAGGTCCTACCCGGGGCTCGACCTGCATCTCACGGGAGCGCCCGTCGTGCTGGCCGGCCACAACGGTGCCGGCAAGACGAACCTGCTCGAGGCCCTGTCGTTCTTCACCCCGGGTCGCGGGCTGCGCCGCGCCGAACTCGGCGATTGCGCGCGCGATACGGGTCCCGGCGGCTGGGCCGTGTCGGTCGAACTCGAGGACGCCGCCGTTGCGGTCCCCGCCGTGCAACTCGGCACCGGGCTGCAGCAGCCCGACGGCGCGAATCCGGCGGCCCGGCGCTGCCGCATCGACCGGGCAGCCGTCCCCTCGGCCAAGGCCTTTGCCGAGCATCTTCGGGTGGTGTGGTTGACGCCCGCCATGGACGGGCTCTTCGGTGGGCCGGCGTCGGAGCGGCGGCGCTTCCTCGACCGCATCGTGCTCACGGTGGACAGCGAGCATGGCACGCGCGTTGCGGCGCTCGAGCGGGCGCTGCGCAGCCGCAACCGGGTCCTGGAGGATGGCCGCGCGTCGGGCCGCATCGACGCGGCTTGGGCCGACGCTGCGGAACGGGAGGTCGCGGCGCTGGGGGTCGCGGTAGCGGCTGCCCGGCATGAGACCGTGGCGCGATTGGCGGCCCTGATCGCGGCGCATCGCGACGACAGCTCGCCCTTCCCCTGGGCCGGGATCGCGGTCATGGGCGCCGTGGAAACGCTGGTAGCCGAGCACAGCGCCCTCCACGCCGAGGACCGCTACTGCGCGATGCTGCGCGACGCCCGCGCCCGTGACGCCGCGGCCGGGCGCACCTCGATTGGCCCCCACCTCAGCGACCTCATGGTCCGGCACGGTCCGAAGGATGCCGAGGCGTCCCGCTCCTCGACCGGCGAACAGAAGGCGCTGCTGGTCGGGCTCGTACTGGCCTCGGCCCGGCTCGTGGCCGCCATGAGCGGCATCGCGCCGCTCGTGCTGCTCGACGAGATCGCGGCGCATTTCGATCCGTTGCGCCGACAAGCCCTCTACGCCGAACTGGCGGCGCTCGGCGGCCATGTCTTCATGACGGGCGCCGACCCGGCCCTGTTCGCCGACGTTCACGGCGCCGAGCGCTTCGACGTCACGCCGGGGGCGGTGCTGGCGTCCGGATAACGTCGGCTAGCGCGCCGTGACAAGGCGCGAGGTCGACTGGTCCGGCACGAGGTGGGCCAGCATCACGCGGCCGCCGGTCGCCTTCACCACGTCGGCCCCGACCACCGCGTCTTCGGTGTAGTCCGCGCCCTTGACCAGCAGGTCCGGCTGCACGGCCGTGATGAGCTCCAGCGGCGTGTCCTCGTCGAACAGCACCACGGCCGCGACCCCTTTCAACGCCCCCACAACCTCGGCCCGCGCGGTTTCCGACTGGATGGGTCGCGTCGGTCCTTTGAGACGCTTCACAGACGCGTCGGTGTTGAGCGCCAGGATCAGGCGGTCGCAGCCCGCGGCGGCCTGCCGGATCAGGGCCACGTGGCCCGGATGGACGAGGTCGAAGCAGCCGTTGGTGACCCCGACCGAAAGGCCGCGGCTCCGCCAGAAGCCGCGCAGAGCGAGCAGCACGTCGAGGTTGAGGAGGCGCCCGTCCTCGAGGTCGTGTTCGCCCTCGATGGCGAGGTCGGCCAGCAGTTCCGCCCGCGACACGAGCGCGGTGCCGATCTTGCCGACGACGATTCCAGCCGCGTGATTGGCGGCCCGCATGGCGTCGGCCATGGGCAGGCCGGCCGCGAGACAGAGGCCGAGCACCCCCACCACGGTGTCGCCGGCACCCGAAACGTCGAAGACCTCGCGGGCCACGGTGGGCAGGTGGATCGGCTCGCCGTCACGCGGAAAGAACGACATGCCCTTGTCGGACCGCGTCAGCAGGATGTCGGCGCCGCTCATCTCACCCGCTATGGCGGCGGCGGCGCGGGCGTCGGCATCGCTCTCGCAGGGATGTCCGGTCGCCAGCGTCAGTTCGGCCCGGTTCGGCGTGACGATGCTGGCGCCCCGGTAGGCCGCCAAGTCACGCCGCTTGGGGTCCACGATGACGCGTTTGCCGTGGTGCGACGCCCGGCCGAGAACGGCGCTCAGCACCTTGTCCGAGAGGACGCCCTTGCCGTAATCCGACAGGATGGCGAGGTCGGTCTCCATCATGGCCGCGATGGCGCGCTCCGCCACCGTGTCCTGGACGGCGTCGGGCTGGGGCTCCCGGCGTTCCTGATCGATGCGGGCAATCTGCTGGCGGTGGCCCAGAAGCCGCGTCTTCTTGGTCGTGAGGCAATCGCGGTCGATCACGACATCGTCGAGCGCGATGCCGCCCTGGGCGGCCAGAAGGCGCGACAGTGTCGCGTAGGCATCGTCCGGCCCCGCCACGCCCACCAGCCGCACCTGTCCGCCGAGGTGCGCGATGTTGGCCGCCACATTGGCGGCCCCGCCCGCTACGGCGCGCTCCGAGATGAGCCGCACCACGGGCACGGGCGCCTCGGGCGAGATTCGGTCGACCTCGCCTTGGAGATAGACGTCGAGCATCAGGTCGCCGATGACGGCGACTCGCGCGCGGTCTAGATTGTCGAACACTTCCCGCATGCCGCGTGCCTCGACCCCGTCCGAACCGAGGCTTTCCGCACCTCGGTTCCGGACGGTATGGCGCGGCCTGCCCGTTTTACCAAATGGGGAACTGCCGGCCACCAAGGCTATCTTGGCGAGGCTTTCCCAACGCGATTGCCCCGGTTCCGGCGTGCCTCGCCGTTCTTCGTCAACCGGGGTCGGATCGGGGACAGGTCAAGGGGCGGGATCGCTTCACACTGGCGACCATCAAGAACATCGTCGGTGGGAGGTCAGCATGAGCGACAATCGCGGCGTCGTCTATCTCGGCAAGGACAAGGTCGAGGTGCAGGTGATCCCCGACCCCAAGATGGAGGCGCCGGACGGTCGCGCCATCACGCATGGCGCGATCCTGAAGGTCGTGTCGACCAACATCTGCGGATCCGATCAGCACATGGTGCGGGGCCGCACCACGGCGCCCGAGGGCCTCGTGCTCGGCCACGAGATCACCGGCGAGGTGATCGAGACCGGCGCCGACGTCGAGATGCTCCACAAGGGCGATCTCGTCTCGGTGCCGTTCAACGTCGCCTGCGGTCGCTGCCGTACGTGTCACGAGGGCCACACGGGCGTCTGCCTCACCGTCAATCCGGGCCGCGCGGGCGGCGCCTACGGCTACGTCGACATGGGCGGTTGGGTCGGCGGACAGGCGCGCTACGTGCTGGTGCCCTACGCCGATTTCAACCTGCTCCGTTTTCCCGACAAGGCGCAGGCGATGGAGAAGATCCGCGACCTCACCATGCTGAGCGACATCCTGCCGACGGGATTCCATGGTGCGGTGTCGGCCAAGGTAGGGGTCGGTTCGACCGTCTATGTGGCGGGTGCCGGACCGGTCGGGCTGGCGGCCGCGGCCTCGGCCCGGATCCTCGGCGCCGCCGTGGTGATGATCGGCGATTTCAACGCGGAGCGACTTGCCCACGCCAAGGCAGTCGGCTTCGAGCCGGTCGATCTCGGCCGGCACGACCGGCTCGGCGAACTCGTGGCCGAGACGGTCGGCGTGCCCGAGGTCGACAGCTTCATCGATTGCGTCGGGTTCGAGGCACGCGGCCATTCAGGCGGCGAGCAGCCGGCCGTGGTGCTCAACCAGGCGATGGAGCTGACACGCGCCGCGGGCGCGATCGGCATCCCGGGTCTTTATGTCACCGCGGATCCGGGCGCGGTCGAGCAGGGGGCCAGGACCGGGAACCTCAGCCTCCGGTTCGGGCAGGGCTGGGCCAAGAGCCAAAGCTTCCATACCGGCCAGACCCCGACGCTCCGCTACAATCGGCAGCTCATGCAGGCGATCCTGCACGGCCGCCTGCCGATCGGCGAGATCGTCAACGCCACCGTGATCCCGCTCGACAAGGCGGCCGAGGGCTACAAATCCTTCGACGACGGCGCGGCCAGGAAATACGTGCTCGACCCGCACGGCATGCTGGCGGCCTAGTTCGTCCTGGCCTGGCCGATCATCGCATCGACGGATCCCAGGTTACCCACCGGATGACGCCGAGGTCGGTCGTTCTCGCGTCCTGTCAGTCCGGCGTCCACGCGTCGTAGTCGCCGCCGGTGCGGGGACGCGCGCCGTCCTTCAGCAGGGATCCCGGTGGCCGATAGGCGGCCGGCGTCCCTGTCATGTTGGGGAGGTAGGGCTTCTCCCAAGGGTGCGGAACGTAATCGGCGGCCGGTGGCGCCACGTCCGTCTGGTGGTGCAGCCAGCCAAACCAGCCGGGCGGTGTAGCCGAGCCCTCGCTCTCGCCCCGGTAGATCACCCAGCGGCGCTCGAATCCCAAGGCGGGATCGATGGCCCCGCCGATGGTACGGTAATAGGTGTTGCCGAACTCGTCGTAGCCGACGACCTCGCCGTGCCGGCTGGTCCAAAAACGCGTGTTGACCGTGGCGCCGGTCCACCACGTGAAGATGTGGAGCAGGCGCGTCTTCAGCGTCGTGCGCACGCTGGGCGGGGCCGGATAGGACAAGGAGATGCTCGCAGTCTGTGTCGCTGGGTCGGCATAGGGCGCCGGTGCCCGCGAGTAAAGGCGTGGGAGCCGCGCACGGACGTCGGGGCAGCGCGGCTTCAGGGCTTCAGGTCGTCTTAACCATGGCGGGTGATGATCGGCGCCCGGCGAATCGTTCCGGGTCACGGCAAAGTCTCGACGGTACCGATCCTCTCCGTCGACGCAGCCGTGCGGCGGGGATCAAATGCGAAGGAAGCTGTGGATGAGCCGCGATAGGCACCGCGTGCCGCATCGACTCGCGACAGCCGCGGCCTATCCTGCAGTTTCGCGCTTCGACGGACGGTTAGGAAGCTCCTATATTAGTGCTCTCACGGTGTCCGCCGCGGATCGACGCTGTGACGGTGAGCTTCGGCTGATCGTGCGGCCCCGGAAGCGGTCGGTCGTCGCTTGGCTTTCGCCGATGCCCCGACGCCGCGATGGAAGAACCTACGCCGCCAGCGAAGCGCCAGCGCTCGCCGGCCAGGATTAGAAAGTCGTATCATGCGCATCGAGCGTCGCTACACCAAGGACGTCGGCTTCCCTTATGCGGACATTGAATTCCGCGCGGCCCGGAGCGAGATCCGCAACCCCGACGGCTCGGTCGTGTTCGCGCTCGAGAACTTCGAAGTGCCGGCCGCCTGGAGCCAGGTGGCGGCCGACGTGCTGGCCCAGAAATATTTCCGCAAGGCGGGCGTGCCGGCGCGGCGCAAGACCGTCGAGGAGAATAGTGTTCCGTCGTTCCTGTGGCGCTCGGTTCCGGACCAGGCGGCGCTGGCGCTCCTGCCGGAAGCGGAACGTTACGGCCCCGAGACCTCGGCGCGGCAGGTCTTCGACCGGCTCGCCGGCACCTGGACCTACTGGGCCTGGAAAGGCGGATATTTCGGCTCGGAGGACGACGCGCACGCATTCCACGACGAGTTGCGCTTCATGCTGGCCCGCCAGATGGTGGCGCCGAACTCGCCGCAATGGTTCAACACCGGCCTGCACTGGGCCTACGGCATCGACGGGCCCGGCCAGGGCCATCACTACGTCGATTTCGAGACCGGCGAACTCGTGCGCTCCACCAGCGCCTACGAGCATCCGCAACCGCATGCCTGCTTCATCCAGTCGGTCCAGGACGACCTGGTCAACGAGGGCGGCATCATGGACCTCTGGGTCCGGGAGGCCCGTCTGTTCAAATACGGCTCGGGCACGGGCACCAACTTCTCGCGGCTCCGCGGCGAGAAGGAAAAGCTCAGTGGCGGTGGCAAGTCGTCGGGCCTGATGAGCTTCCTGAAGATCGGCGACCGGGCGGCCGGCGCCATCAAATCGGGCGGCACCACGCGGCGCGCCGCCAAGATGGTGGTGGTCGACGCCGACCATCCGGATATCGAGAGCTACATCGACTGGAAGGTGAAGGAGGAGGAGAAGGTCGCGGCCCTCGTGACCGGCTCCAAGCTGACCCGCCGCCATCTCAAGGCGGTGCTGCGCGCCTGCATGAATTGCCAGGGCTCGGGCGACGATTGCTTCGAGCCCGAGAAGAACCCGGCGCTGAAGCGGGAAATCAAGGCGGCCCGCCGCGTCGCGGTGTCGGACAACATGATCAAACGCGTGATCCAGCTGGCGCGCCAGGGGCACATTGCGGTCGACTTCGACGAGTTCACGGCCGATTGGGATTCCGAGGCCTATCTCACCGTTGCGGGCCAGAACTCCAACAATTCGGTGCGGATCACCGACGCGTTCCTGCATGCCGTCGAGACGGATGGGCCCTGGGACCTCATCCGCCGCACGGACGGCAAGGTGTCCAAGACCCTGCCGGCCCGCACCCTATGGGACAAGATCGGCTACGCGGCCTGGGCCTCGGCCGACCCCGGGCTGCAGTACCACACCACCATCAACGACTGGCACACCTGCCCGGCCGCAGGCCCGATCCGCGCCTCGAACCCGTGCAGCGAATACCTGTTCCTCGACGACACGGCCTGCAATCTCGCCTCGCTGAACCTCATCCAGTTCCGCGGCGACGGGCCGGGCCGCATCGACGTTGCGTCCTACGAGCACGCGGTGCGGCTCTGGACCGTGGTGCTCGAGACCTCGGTCCTCATGGCGCAGTTCCCCTCGGCCGAGATCGCCCGGCTGTCGTTCGACTACCGCACCCTGGGTCTCGGCTTCGCCAATCTGGGCGGCTTCCTCATGTCGTCGGGGATCGCCTATGATTCGGACGAGGCCCGAGCCATCTGCGGCGCCTTGTCGGCCCTGATGACGGGCATTTCCTATGCCACCTCGGCCGAGATGGCGGCCGAACTCGGCCCCTTCCCGGGCCACGCCGCCAATGCCGGCCACATGTTGCGGGTGATGCGCAACCACCGCCGGGCCGCTTACGGCGAAGCCTCCGGCTACGAGGCGCTGTCGGTGGCGCCGGTGCCGCTCGACCGCTCGGCCTCACCCGACCCCGCGATGGTGGATGCCGCGCGCCGTGCTTGGGACCTCGCGATCGCGCTCGGCGAGCAGCATGGCTACCGTAACGCGCAGGTGTCGGTGGTGGCCCCCACGGGCACGATCGGCCTCGTGATGGACTGCGACACCACCGGGATCGAGCCCGACTTCGCCCTGGTGAAATTCAAGAAGCTCGCCGGTGGCGGCTATTTCAAGGTCGTCAACCGCGCCGTACCCGAGGCTCTGCGGGCGCTCGGCTACCGCCCGTCCGACATCGGTGACATGGAAGTCTACGCGGTCGGTCACGGTAATCTGCGGCAGGCACCGGGCGTCACGGTGTCGGCGCTGAGGACCCGCGGCTTCACGCCGGAGAAGCTCGAGGCCCTGGATCAGGCGCTGCTCAGCGCTTTCGACATCAAGTTCGCGTTCAACAAATGGACGCTCGGCGCCGATTTCCTGACCGGGACCTTGGGGGTCCCGGCGGAAAAGCTCGACGAGCCCGGCTTCGAACTGTTGCCGTTCCTGGGCTTCTCCAGATCCGAGATCGAGGCCGCCAACATCCATGTCTGCGGCGCCATGACGCTCGAAGGCGCCCCCCACCTGCGCCTCGAGCATTATCGGGTGTTCGATTGCGCCAACCCCTGCGGCCGCACCGGCAAGCGTTACCTCTCGGTCGAAAGCCACATCCGCATGATGGCGGCGTCGCAGCCCTTCATCTCGGGCGCGATCTCGAAGACCATCAACATGCCGAACGACGCCACGGTGGAGGGCTGCAAGGACGCCTACATGCTGTCCTGGCGTCTCGGCCTCAAGGCCAACGCGCTCTACCGGGACGGTTCCAAGCTGTCGCAGCCCCTGAACTCGCAGCTGATCGCCGAGGATGACGACGAGGACGGGGTCGAGGAGCTTCTCGCCGCCTCGGTCCCGGCCCGGGCCGCCGAGGTGGCGGAGCGCATCGTCGAACGCGTGGTGGAACGCATCGAGCGTGACCGCGAGCGCGAGAAGCTGCCGGCCCGCCGCAAGGGCTACACCCAGAAGGCCACGGTCGGCGGCCACAAGGTCTATCTGCGCACCGGCGAATATGTGGACGGGCGCCTCGGCGAGATCTTCATCGACATGCACAAGGAGGGTGCCGCCTTCCGGTCGTTGATGAACAATTTCGCCATCGCGATCTCGCTCGGCCTGCAATACGGCGTGCCGCTCGACGAATATGTGGACGCTTTCACCTTCACGCGCTTCGAGCCGGCCGGCCCCGTGCAGGGCAACGACGCCATCAAGAACGCGACCTCGATCCTCGACTACGTGTTCCGCGAACTGGCCGTCTCCTACCTCGACCGCACGGATCTGGCCCATGTGGTGCCGTCCGACATCGGTTTCGACGTGCTGGGCTCGGGCGAGAGCGAGGGACGCTCGAACGGCGGCGAGGGTCGGCCGGCGTCGGCCCAGGCCAGCCCGGTGTCGAAAGGCCTCGTGCGGTCGAAGCCGGATCGTTTCATGCTGGTGCGGGGCACGCCGGTCGCGGCTCCCATACCGGCCGCCGACCCCCGCGCGACTCCGGTCAAGGGCTACGGCGTCGAGGGTGCCACGGCGCTGAAGCGCGAGGTCGAGCAGCAGGCGACCGCGGAATTGACGGCTCTGGCCTGGAGCGAGCCGCAGGGTTTTTCGGCCGCCAAGTCTGCGGTGTCGGACAAGCGGGCCGAGGCCCGCATGAAGGGCTACGTCGGCGAGGCCTGCCCGGAATGCGCCAACTTCACGATGGTGCGCAACGGCACTTGTCTCAAATGCGAGACCTGCGGCGCCACGACGGGCTGCTCGTGATCGGTGCATGTAAGATACGCACGCACGCAACCGAGGGATAAAGAGTTGTCCGGCTTGCGGTCATGCCAAGGTTGTCCCGGTTGGGTGCAAGTTCCTATTTGCGACTGAACTGGGCCGAGAGCCCCGGCCTTTGCATCGTCGTGGGCTGGCACCCTGGGACGGCTTGAGTTGCAGCCCCGGGGGCGCCGGAAGGTCAGGTGTCGCAAGGCGTGCGAAGACGTCGGCCCCGCGATCAGGCCGGCCCGAACGGCAATCGGGCGGACCTCCCGGTCGCGGATCAGTTCATGTCCATGCCGGGCATGGCTTGTCCCGCCGGACCCGATCGGTCACGTCCAGTGGGGCTCTTGGCCCCGATGCCTTCGACCGTGAAGCGCACCGGCACGGTGCCGGCGTGCTCGAACACGAGCGTGCCGCCGACCTGTTCGCCCTCCTGCAAGCCGCGCCTGAGGCCGGTGAACATGATGTGCTTGCCCGAAGGCGAGAGCGTGAGGGAACCGCCCGGCGGGATGTCGAGCGGCCCGGTCGGCCGCATCCTCATGACGCCGCCGTCGCTCGTCATCTCGTGGAGGCCAAAAGCTTCGGCCGCGGCCAGCGAGCCGCCGACGAGGCGATCGAGCGTCGATCCCTTGTTGACGACGGTCAGATAGCCGCCCGCCACCTGGGCGCCTCCCGGCGTGGCACGCGTCCACGGCTGATGAATCACGAGGTTGCCGGCGCCGAAGTCCTGTGCCGCCGCGGGCAGAAGACCGAGCGCGAACATCGCAAGCCCGGCCAGGGGGCCGACCGTCGAAGAGAGTGCCATGATGGAAGATCCTGAGTCCACCGGAGGTCGAGCGGGCGCACGGGGGCGCACGGGCGCTCGATCTCAGGCCGGGGAGGGGGGTCGCGTGATCAGGTCACGCGAGCGGTGGCCCTTGGGACTGCCGCGGCGTTCGCAGACGCGCGACGGCCGGCAGCCATGCCGCACCGAGGGCGCGGCCGGCGAAATAGGCCGCGGGTGCCGGCCCGGACAGGACCTGTGGGGCCGGCAGGATGACGGGCGCGAGAAGCGCGCAAACGTCGCAGCAGCTGTGCGTGTACGGGAGGGCGGGTCCGGCCGGCCGGCGGGGCTCGCCCCCGCCGGAGTGGCAGATCGCGACATGAACGCCCGGAACGGGGAAGCCGGCGTCTGCTGGACCGGAGAGAGCCACGACGCCTTGCTCGACGCCAGCCAACATCAGGACGAGGACCAGCGCCTCGGCGAGACCACGTCGCAGCCCGGTTATGGTCGAGACCTTCATGGCCGCATGCCAGGATCAATCGCACGGCCGAGTCAAGCGGCAAGCTGACCGATCCGAACGGCCGCCTCATCCCTCGCGGCGAGGCGCGGGGCGACCGAGCAGCTTGGCCATCTCCTCCTCGAGCGACTCCAGGCTCTCGATCCCCTTCGCGGGTGCGGCAGGCGGCTGGCTGGCCTCCGGCCGCGGCGGCGGGACCTCGGCCGGGCCGCGAACCGCCCGGGGCTCGGCCTCGACGCTCGGACCGGCACCTTGGACGACCGGTGCGGTCGACGGAGGACCCTTATCCACCGGGGTTCCGGCCGCGTCCGGACGCAGCTGCGGCGGGGGTGGTGACGGCTCGGTTCTCGACGGCACGGGCCGCGGTGGACGGGGCGGCAGGGTCGACGCGAGGCTCGGGCGAGGCGGAAGAGGGGGGCGTGGCGAAGGCCGTGTGGAAAGGGGCGGGCGTGCGGGAGCGGATCCCCCCGGCGCGCCGGCATTCGGGTTCGGCGCAGGCGCCACGGCCGCGGCCGGCTGGGCCGGAGCGGGACGTGGCGGCAGACTGGACGGGCGGGGCGGCGTAGCCTGAGCGTTCGGCGGCTGGGCGGATCGGATCGGCGGGATTTGAGGGTCCGACACGGATGCCTGAGCGGGGCCGGAGGTGCCGGATGGTGCGGCATCTGGCTGTGAACGGGCCGCGGTGCGATCCTGGGTGCCGTTCTGTCCGGGCAGGGGCATGGGGATGCCGAGCGACGGTTCCGTCCGAGCCGGCAGGGGTGGTGCGAGGCTCGGTGACTGGGTCGCGGCCGCGAGAGAAGGTGCCGGCTGGCCGAGCGGGGGAGAGGGCGGCGTGAAAGACGCGACGAGCGGCCCGGCTCCGTCCTTTTCCCGCGCCGCCGTCGGCATCTGGCTGCGCACGATAGCCGATTCGATCACCACGTCGGTCGGACCGCCTATCATGATCAGATGTTCGACGTTGTCGCGACGAACCAGCACGAGCTGTCGCTGGCGATCGAGATCGTAGGCGTCGACGATGCCCAATCGCGGCTGCCTGGCCCGACCGCCGGTTGCCGTCCGCAACCGGCGGCCGAACAGCAAACGATAAAGCATGAACACGACCATGATCAGGACCAGCAGCGCCGCTACCGTAGCGGCGTAGGCCAGAGGCTTGTTGTCCTCAAAAAAAGCGGCCAAAGACTGCATGCTAACTTTCACCTCTCGACACACACCCCACCGAAGTGCTGAATTGTAGCACGAGGCGCAGGGGGCGCTTCAATAAGGTTAATCAATGGTTAACGAGGTGGGGTACCGGTCGGGCGTGACGGCACCCGGTCCCTGGTCCGTGACGCTTGGCCTGCTCGATCGGTCGTGGTTGGTGCGGCGCAGTCCGCGTTGGAACCCTGCCACACCGCGGTGGCCCGGCACAATGCCCGGCGGTTTCATCCGGACCTGCCCCCCGAGACTCTCATGAGCGACACCCCCATTTCGGCCGTCGACCGGACGGAGCGATCCGGCAGCCCGTTGCTGGTGCTGGTCATCGCTCTGCTCCTCGTGGCCGCAGCAGCCTCGTATTCGTTCCTGCCGCAGGACCAGGCAGGACGACTCACACTGGGACTGCTGGCGCTTCTGGCCATCGTCGGTCTCATCGCGCTGTTCTTCCTGGCCATCGGGTTCCTGCAGTTCTCGGGGCAGGCGGGGCGCAACGACCTGACGAAGCTGGTTGCCGACAGCAGCGGCGAAGGCCTGCTCGTGACCGAGGGGGATTCCCGCGTCCTTTATGCCAATGAGAGCTACCTTGCCATGTCGGGGGCCCGCGACGCTTCCCATATTCGGCCCGTGGAGCGGCTCTTCTCGGGTCCGGCCGAGATTTCGGAAGCCGTCTACCGCCTCGCCCAGGCGGCCCGCGATCACCGCAAGGCCGTCGAGGAGATCCGGCTGTCGCCGGCGCTCGACGGCGGGGCCGAGGTCGGCTGGTACCGTGTCAAGGTTCGACCGCTCGACCGGGCCGGGCACAAGCGGGCCGTGCTGTGGAGCGTGGCCGACGTGACCCGGGAGCGCGAGCGCCACGAGAACGTCTTCCAGGAACTCCAGCACGCCATCGACTTTCTCGACCATGCGCCGGCCGGCTTTTTCTCGGCCGAGCCGGACGGGCGCCTGTCGTATCTCAACGCGACGCTGGCGGAGTGGCTCGACTACGACCTGGCCCAGGTCGGCTCGGGCGGGCTCAACCTCGCCGACATCATGGCGGGTGATGGCGCCGCCATGTTGACGGCGGTGCCCGGCGCGCCGAGCGAGGTCAAGACCGAGCAGTTCGACGTCGACCTCAGGCGTCGCAGCGGCCAGAGCCTGCCGGTGCGCCTGCTGCACCGCGTCGCCTTCGCGGAGGACCAGGTACCCGGCCCGTCGCGCACTCTGGTGATCAATCGCGCCCCGGGGGAGGAGCCGGCCGAGGATCTCCGGGCCGCCGAGGTGCGGTTCGCCCGGTTCTTCAATGCCACCCCGATGGCGATCGCGTCGCTCGACGGGGCGGGCACGATCGTCCGATCGAACGCGGCCTTCGTACGGTTATTCGGCGAGGCGCTGCGAGGCCAGGGTGAACAATCCCGTTCGATCTACGCGGGGATCGCGGAGCGCGACCAAGCAGGCCTCAAGGCCGTCGTCTCGGCCGCGGCGCTCGGCCGCGGTGACATACCCGCGGTCGACGCGACGTTGCACGGCCCAGGGGACCGATCGGTCAAGCTTTTCGTTTCGGGCAACGAAGCGAGGGGTGGCGAGGGCTCCACGGTCAATATTTTCGCTCTCGAAACCACGGAGCAGCGCAACCTGCAGGAGAGCTTCGCCCAAGCCCAGAAGATGCAGGCCATCGGCCAGCTGGCGGGCGGCGTAGCCCATGACTTCAACAACGTGCTGACCGCGATCCTGGGCTATTCCGATTTGCTGCTGGCCAACCACCGGCCGACCGACCCGTCTTTCCAAGACATCATGCAGATCAAGCAGAACGCCAACCGGGCCGCCGGCCTCGTGCGGCAGTTGCTGGCTTTCTCGCGGCGGCAGACACTGCGGCCCGAGGTCCTCCAGCTCGGCGACCTCGTGGCCGAATTGCAGAACATGATGCGGCGCTTGGTCGGTGAGAAGATCGAGATCGACGTCAAACACGGGCGCGACCTCTGGCTGGTCAAGGCCGATCTGAACCAGTTGGAGCAGGTGGTCATCAATCTCGTGGTCAATGCCCGCGACGCCATGCCGGACGGCGGCCGCATCCTCGTGCGCACCCGCAACGTGGCCGAACGCGAGGTCCAGAGCTTCGGGGAGAAGACGCTTACGCCCGCCGACTACGTGCTGGTCGAGATCGAGGATTCGGGCGGCGGCATCCCGCCCGACATCCTGCCCAAGATTTTCGAGCCATTCTTCACCACCAAGGAAGTCGGCAAGGGCACCGGCCTCGGCCTGTCGATGGTGTACGGGATCATCAAGCAGACCGGCGGATTCGTCTTCTGCGATTCCGCGGTCGATAAGGGGACTGTGTTCCGCATCTTCCTGCCGCGGCACAGACCGCTCCCCGTCGAGGAGATGGCCAAGAAGGAACCGGTAAAGACCAGTTCGGGCGACCTCACCGGGCACGGCACCATCCTGCTGGTCGAGGACGAGGACGCGGTCAGGGCTTTCGGAGCCCGGGCGCTAACCTCGCGGGGCTATACGGTAATCGAGGCGAGTTCCGGGGCCGAGGCGCTGGAGGTCGCCATCCAGGTCGGCCAGACCATCGACCTCATCGTGTCGGATGTCGTCATGCCCGAGATGGACGGACCGACCATGTTCGGGGAGATGCGCAAGCGCGGCATCAAGGCGAAGGTCGTGTTCGTGTCGGGCTATGCCGAGGAAGCCTTCTCGCGCAACCTGCCGGAAGGCGAGGATTTCGGCTTTCTCCCGAAACCGTTCTCGCTGAAGCAACTGGTCGAGAAAGTGAAGGAGAACATGGGCTAGCGCATGTGAGCGAGCGCAGAACCCCTTCATTTTCGCTGGGCATGAGCTGCGGAGGGGAAGACTCATACTCCGCGCCGGGCATGATCGTTTGGCAGAGCGAAGGCCGAGGCCGCGCTTGCCCTCGCGCTCTGCAACGCCTCTGCGACGACTGGTCGAACAGAACCCGTTCGCCGCTTTGCGGGATCGGTCTCGGCGTCGGCCCAAGCGACCGGTTCCCTCGATCACAAGGCTCGGAACGCGTGGTTCGCATCCCGAGCCCTGGCTTTTGTTGCAGCAGCGGCCTGCGGCCGGCGGTCCGCTCAGCTGCGGGCGCGCGTATCCAGTGTCTCGGTCAAGGTTGGCTTGACCTCGCCGCTGCGGCCGCCGAACCAGCCCGCCAGGGCGCCGAGGAGGAGGGCCACGAAGCCGAAAAGGGCCCCGCGCGAGACCACCGTGGCGGCGGTATCTGCGGCCTGCATGGCTTTCTGCTTCGCCTGGTCGACCGACTGCTGATATTGTTGCTGATACTGGCTGACCCGCGTACGAGCCTCATCGATCGAGATGTTCTGCGACTTGGCCAAGGCTTGTGCGGCGCTCTCGCGGGCCTGGTCGGCCTGACCCTGGTCCCCCGTGACCGCCGCTTTGACGGCTGCCACGGCTGAGTTCTTCATCGCTGTCGTGTCGTTGCCACTGGCGTTGAGCTGGTTGGCGATGGACGAAAACGGATCCGCACCCCCCGCCGTGCTGACGCCGGCTGCCGTGGCCGCCGTCTGGCCCAGGCCGCTGGCGGCGCTCGTCACGGTGCTGAACGCGCCACCGATAAGCCCGCCGATCGCCGTCGTCAGCAGGTAAAGGATCACGAGCGTCGTCATGGCCCAGGTGACCAATCCATGCCACGCCGCCGTCGAACTCTTCGCGCGTCCGGAGAGGCGAGCGGCCGTGTGACCTCCGATGAAGGCCGCGATGAGGCTTGAGACCAGATACCAGATCCCGGCCGCAATCGACAGTGTTCCGGCCGCAGGATTGTTGCTGCCCGAGGGGGTGATGTTGGAGACCCCGATTCCCAAGCCGAGCATGTTGAGGAGCAATGTCGTGACGAGCGCCACGGCGACACCTGCGAACACGGCGCTCCAGGAAATGTTGTTGATCAGGATTGTTCGCGCGTCCTCAGCGGGCGTTACCCCACTGAGGTGTGCAAGATCTGCCCTGCCGTGTGCAGGCGTGACGGTCGACATCAGATAACGGTCCTCAAAGGAGAGTTCGGACGAGAACGGCTCAGGCCGCCGTCCAGCGGTTCATCACATCGGCCGCCGAAGCGTTCAGCATGATCTTGGCGTCGATGGACTTGACCCAGCTGGTTGGAATGAGGTGGTGCCTGCCGCCCGAGGCCGGATCCATCCTCTTCACCTTGATGTTCGCACCGTCGACATGGTCGACCACTCCGACGTGCTGCCCGTCGGACCCGACGACCTCCATATTGGCCGCGATCTCGGACGTGAAACCGCTGACAAGGCCTGTGTTCCCGCCCGTGGTGCGTGCGTCCTCGATATCGACTTTGGTGCTGCGAACCGTGTCGGTGATCGTCTGGGTGCGATCGGACACATCTTTACGGATGCCGATCTCTTCGACGACGCGAGCCGTCTTGGCCACGACCGCCTCCTCGTCGATCTCTTCCATTTCGATGGTTCGATCCTTGAAAGCGTCAGGGCCTAGGTTTGCGGCAGCCACCGGGCGGTCGAGCGGGCGACGTTCGATGCTGACCGTTTCACCGCGCAGCGTGACGCTCTCGTTCACCGGTGTCTCGACGACATAGCTGTGGATGCGTACCTTGCCCCGGTTTACCGCGCGCTTGCCGACGTTGATCTCTTCTTCGACGACCTGCAGCACATCGTCTTTGCCAGTGCGAGCCGCCGTGGCTCCCGTCCTGACAGGCTCGTTGCGGGTCGTGCGGGTGTCGACCACGGGGGCGGGCGTGGCGGTTTGGGTCGACGCCAGTCCGAACGCGCTGGCCGTACCGGCCGCGGCAGAACCACCGACGCTGGGAGCCCCGGTCCAGCCCTCGCTGCGCCACGTCGTTTCCCGCTCCGTCAGGTCGACGGAACCATGCTGTTCCAGGATCCTGATTGCGTCGTCGAGCTTGGCATCCTCCACGTTGGCGACCAACATCGTACCGCCGCGCCGCAGGCCCTCCGCATAGGTCGCGTGATCATCGGTGCCGCCGAACATCTCTTCCAGCGAGGCCCAGAAACCCTTGCCGTCGGCGCTGGACGCCATGGACGAGGTGCTGGTCCCCGATGCGGCGGGGGATACCGTGACGTCGGTTTCCGGAACGCCGGCCTGCCGGAGCATGAGCGCCGCGTTGTTGGCGTACTCGCGGTTGTCGTAGAACGCGGTGAGGGTCTGCTTTGCCATGATGACGACCTCGATAAGTTCGGTTGATGGTTGCTGGTTTGATCGAAACGGTATCGCAATGCGATCGGCGCAGACGGCCGGCGGCGGATGACGACAGCCCTCGTGCATGCTCTAAAGTCGGCCGAAGGTAGACCGGGGATTTAGAAGTCGTGATCCGAGTTCAGAGATTGCCGGCTTAGGTTGCGGCGTCTCCGCGCCGCTGACAGGACGCACGAGAAACCGCGCAACACCACATTCACTCCATCGCGGAGCCGGACTGCTTCTTGCCGAAGTGCAGATATCAGACTTGGCAAGTCCTCCCTGAGAGGTCTTTGCGCCCTGGAAACGAGGGTCTGTCAACATTGGTTCCCGAGTTACATGCGTTTACCGCCTGGCTGAACCCTGAGATGGCGCTTCAGCTATCGTGCGGAGGTTTATGTCGTGCAACCGGGACGACAGCGCGTCGCCGCGGCGGCTCCGATCGTCAACGGCTGTCGCAAGTCTGCCCGGACCCGGGCAGTGACCTTGGCCAACGAAGGTTCATTGCGGTCGGTCCTATCATGGATGTAGGTTCTCGGTACGATTGGTGGAGCGGGACGGCCGTTCAGATAACGCGCGCCCCGGTGCGTCCGCCTGGGAGGGCGGCCCGGCCGCGTCTTCCTGGACAACCGGCCGGAGCTGCCCGGCTCCGGCAACAGAGCGAGCCCTCCATGACCATCGCCCTCGGACGAGACCGCCTTGCGATCGAAGATGTCGGCCGGGTGGCCCGCGACGGCGCGCCAGCCATGCTCGACGGGGGGGCGGGCAAGCGGATGCTCGACGGCGAGGCCGTGCTGCACGCCTGGTCGCGCGCCGACCGGCCCGTCTACGGGCTGACGCGGGGCCTCGGCAACCGGGCCACGACCGCGATCCCGCCCGAGGAGCGGCACGGTTTCAGCGAGGCCATGCTGAAAGCCAGGGCGTCGGGGGGCGGCGCCCGCTTGCCCGACGAGGTCGCGCGCGCCGCGCTCTTCGTGCGGGCCGCCACGCTGGCACAGGCTGGCTCCGGCGCGCGGCCCGTCATCGTCGAGACGCAGCTCGCCATGCTGGCTCGCGGCGTGGTGCCGCTGGTGCCCGAGATCGGTTCCATCGGCACGTCGGACTTGCTGCTCTGCGCCAACCTGGCCCTGCCGTTGGTCGGCCGCGGCCGGGCGGTGTTCGAGGGTGAGCTGCTGCCCGGGGGCGAGGCCATGCGCCGGGCCGGGATCGCGACCGTCGACCTTACCGAGAAGGAGGGCTTGGCGCTGTGCAGCTCGAACGCCGTCTCGATCGGGTTCGGCGCGCTCGCGGTCGCGGACGCGCAGGCGCTGCTCGACCTCGCCGACGCCGCGCTGGCCATGACCTTCGAGGCTTTCGTCGGCAACCCGAGCCCGTTCGACGCCAGGATCGCGGCCGCGCATCCGGCGCCCGGACAAGAGGCGGCGGCGGCGCGCCTGCGCGTGCTGCTGAAGGGGTCGGCCCTGTTTCAGCCGGGCGTCCCCCGGCGGGTTCAGGACCCGATCAGCCTCAGATGTGCCACCCATGTCCACGGCGCCGCCCGCACGGCGCTGGGCTGGGCGCGGGACGCCGTCGAGGTCGAACTCAACTGTGCGGCCGACAACCCGCTCATCCTCGCGGTCGACGACGAGATCCTGTCGACCGGCAATTTTCACACGGCCGCGATGGCGATCGGCTTCGACGCGCTGCGTCTGGCGCTGGCCCAGGTCGGCACGATCTCGTCGCAGCGATCGGCCCGGCTGCTCGATCCCGAAGTGTCGGCCCTGGCCGACCGGCTGCGTCCCGGCGGCGCGACCCGCTCCGGGGTCGGGCTGCTGGGCATCGTGGCCCATACGCTGAGCCGGGAATCGCGGGAATGCTCCCACCCGGTCTCCAACGACGACGCGACGCCGTTCGGGGTGGAGGACCAGGCGCCTTTCACGCTGCTGGCCGTGCGGCGCACAGCGGCGCAGATCGCGCTCCTGCAGCAGGTGCTCGCCTGCGAGATGATCGTGGCGGCCCAGGCGCTGGACCTGCGGCCCCTCGCACCTTCGGCCGCGCCCGTGCAGGCCCTGCAGGCCGCCGTCAGGCGCCACGTGCCCTTCCTGGACGAGGACCGCAGCACCACGCAGGACATCGAGGCCCTGACGGCCGCCATCCGCGACGGACAGGTGGCGGAAGCCCTCGCCGCGGCAAGCGGCTCCGCTGCGTCGGCCGCGGTATGAAGGCCCTGTCGGGTCTCAGCTCAACACCACCACCTTGCTGAGATGCCGGGGCGCCGCGGTGTCGAGTCCGCGAGCCCCGGCCACGCGCTCGCCCAGGATCTGCAGGGCCGGCAGCATGACGAGCGTGCGCACGAGAGGGTCGGCCGTGATCGCGACCTCGACGTCCCCCGGGCCGCCGAAGCCGACCACGACGGCCCCCTTGGCTCGGAGTTCCGATGCTACCTTGGCCTCCTCGTCGCGCGTGTCCGGGCTATAAAGCAGCACCGCGAAGGTCGTCTCGTCGACCAGACTAATGGGCCCGTGGCGGTATTCCATCGTGTGGAAGGCTTGGGCGTAGCTGAGGCTCATCTCCTGCAGTTTCAGCGCGCCCTCCTGGGCCAGCCCGTGCAGGGCACCAGCCCCGAGATAAACGTAATGCGAGCGGCCCTGCAACGCCGCCGCCAGGTGGTGGTCGAGCCGGTCGAGCAGGGCGGCGGCCTCCGCGGCGGCCTGCTCCGCCACTACCGTCACGCCCGCGAGCCGCAGGCCGACGAGCAGCATGAGGCTCGCCGAAGACGTCATGACGATGCCTTCGTCGGGATGGGTCTCGACCGAGATGGTGGTGTCGGCGGCCCGCACGATGCTGCTTTCGGGCTCGCAGGTCACGGCCAGGGTCTTCAGCCCGGCCGCGCGGCTGACCTCGACGGCCTGGACGGTCTCACTCGATTCGCCGCTGCGCGACAGCGCGATCACGGTCACGCCCCTGTCGTCGACCTTGTAGGCGCGGCGGCGGCGCGCCCATTCGGCCCCCGGCACCGCGATCGCCTGGCGGCCCATCAGGTTGAAGGCCGCCGCCACGATCTGGGCCAGGTAGAAGGACGTGCCGCAGCCCACGATGACGTGGTCGGCGCCCCCGGACGCGGCCGGCACGGGCGCCTTGGCCCAAAAGGGGAACTGCTCGCGGATGACCCGCTCGGTGGTGTTCATGCATCTGCTCTCGTGGCTGAAAGGTTCACTTGCCGGAGCCGGCCATCAGGCCGCGCACCAGGTACCGGTTGAGGAACAGCACGACGAGGATCGGCGGCACGATGGCCAGTACGCCGGCCGCGTTCATGAGGCCGTAATCCACGTAATTCTTGCTCACGAATTCGGGGATCAGCACGGTGAGAGGCTTCGTCGCGAGCGTCGGCGAAAACACCAGCGGCACCATGAACTGGCCCCAGGCGCTGAGGAACGTCAGGATGGCGCTGGCGATCAACCCCGGAGCCGCGAGCGGCATGACGATGAAGACCAGCGTGTAGAGACGTCCCGCGCCGTCGAGCCAGGCGGCCTCCTCGGTCGAGAGCGGCAGCGACTGGTAGACGCTGCGCATGAGCCACAGCGCCAGCGGCAGGAACGCCGAAACGTAGATCAGCGTGACGCCGACATAGGTATCGACGAGCCGCAGCGAGACCATCAGCCGGTAGAGCGGGATCATCACCGTATAGGCCGGAATCGCCAGCGTGGCGACCACCAGCACGAAGATGAGGTCCCGCCCCGGAAAGCGCAGGCGCACGAAGGCATAGCCGCCGAAGGCCGCCAAGGTCACCGTCAACAGGGTGGCGACCAGCGATGTCAGGAGCGAATTGCCGAGCGCCCGGCTGAACTGCGGCCACACCGACTGGGTGGCGGCGCCCTGGTAGGTGCTCGTGGCGCCGAGCAGGTTGGCATAGTGCTGGAAGGTCACCTCGGGCGGGAACACGTGGGGCGTCTGGGACAGGAGGTCGGTCGGCCGGGTGAAGCTCGTGACGATCGCCCAGTAGACCGGCCCGAGCGACCACAGCAGCAGGAGCGCCACTCCGCAGCCGAGGCCGAGCCTTGCCCCGAGGGAGCGTCCCATCATTCATACCTCGTCTCGCGGTAGACCCTCAGCACGTAGACGAGGGACACCAGAAGCGACGCCAGCATGACCAGCACGGAGAGCGCCATGCCGTAGGAAAAATGCAGGTTCTGGAAGGCCGACATATAGACCTGTGCCACCACGGTGCGGGTGTCGAGGCTCGATCCGTTGAGGATCCAGGCCTCGTCGAAGAGGTTGAACGCGAAGACCGTGGATTGGCTCAGCGCGATCGCGAGGCCGCCGGCGATCAGCGGCAGGGTGACGAAGCGGAAGCGCTGGACTGGACCGGCCCCATCGAGCCGCGCCGCTTCGGTGAGGTCGGCCGGTACGCCTTGCAGGGCCGACAACAGGATCACGGCCGTGAGCGGCATCATGCGCCAGACGTGCACGAGCCCGATCAGCACGAGCGCGGTCGTGCGGTCGTTGAACCAGACGTGGTTCGCCGCGATCACCCCGGCGCCCTTCAGCAGTCCGTTCAGCAGCCCGTAACTCGGGTTGTAGATCCACAGCCAGACGATGGCGTTGATGACCGGCGGTAGGGCCCAGGGCAGGATGGTGGCGGCGAGCAGCCAGCGGCGCCCGGTTTTCACGGCGTCGAGCAGCAGCGCCACCGCGAGGCCTCCCAGCGTCTCCACCACGACCGCGAAAACCACATAGGCCAGGGTGTTGATCCAGGCGGTCCTGACGTTCGGATCGGTGAGCAGGTCGGCATAGTGCTGCAGACCGATGAAGGGTGTCCCGGCTCGCAAGGGATCGATGCGGTGCAGGCTGTCCCACAGCGTCAGCAGGACGGGGCCGAACACCAAAGCCCCCATGACGACCACGATGGGCGCCGAGAGGGCGAGGCCGAGCCGCGCCTCTTCGGACCGCCGCCGCCGGGCCGGCACGCGCGCCGGAGCGAGCGCCGTGACCGTCATCCGGCCGACCGTCGAGGCCCCGATCGCCGCGGCTTCATTGCTTCATGGCTTCCGCGGCGCCGGCCGCGATCTGCTTGACGGCCTCGTCGACCGTGAGCTGACCCTTGGCGACCTGGTTGATCGCGGTCGCGGCGGCGCTCGAGAACTGCGGATACCATCCCGGCGTGCCTTGACTGAATAGCGGTTCGACCAGAGCGGCCTCCTCGATCAGCACCTTGCCGCTCGCGAGCTTGCCGGCCTTGTCGAGCGCATCGAGCACGCTCGTGCGGGTCGGGAGGTTGCCCAGCGCGGTGTAGCATTCGGTCTGGTTCTCGGGCTGCAGCAGCCAATTGACGAAGGCGGCCGCGGCTTGCTTGTGGGTCGAAGCCTTGGGAATGCCCACGGCTCCCGGAAGCCCGAAAGTGCGGCTCTTGCCCGTGACGGTCGGCATGAGGGCGGCAACGGCATCGCCCGCCACCTTGGATTTTTCCTTGTCGTTGTAGAGCGCGAGATTGCCGGCCCAGCCGGCGACGTCGTAGGTGATCTGCCCGTTCTTGAAGAGCTCCTGGATGTCGACATCCTTGAGGCCCGTGGAAGCCGGATCGACGAGGCCCGATGTCACCGCCTCGGCTTCCCAGGCCAGCGCCTTGTAGCCCGCCGAGTCCTTCGCGGTGAACAGAGGCTTGAAGTCCTTGTCGAACAGCTCGCCATTGTAGGCTTTGGTGAGGAGATACCAGGCGGTCGCAGTCCCTTCCGTGGCCGACAGGGGCAGCCCGATCGGGTAAGTGACACCTCCCTTGCTCTTCACCGCCTTGGCGTCCGCCATCAAGGCGTCGAGCGTCGTCGGCGCGGCATCGACGCCAGCCTTCCTGCTCTGGGCCTGATTGACGATCAGCACGCGGTAATCGTTGTTGTACGGCATGGCGATGAGCTTGCCGTCGTAGGTGAAGATCTTGTCGGTCGGGACGTCCTTGCGCAGCGCGGGGTCGATCATGCCGTCCAGTGGCTCGTACCAGCCCGCGGCACCGAACTGGCCCACCCAGGACCAGTCGACCTCGGTGACGTCGGCCGGGGCGCTGCCGGCCAGCGTCGACGTGACGATCTTGGTGCGGATATCGTCCCAGCCGAGCGTCTGCATGTCGAGCGCGATGCCGGTATCGCTCGTGAACCTGTCCGTCATGTCCTTCGGCAGCGTGCCCCACGGCGGCAGCAGCACCGTGATGCTCTGCCCCGCATAGGGCTTGGTCTGCGCGGCGGCGTGACCGGCGATGATCGGCAGCGCCGCCACTGCTCCGGCGAAGAGGAGACCCATCCAAGGTTTCGTCATGCTGTCCATCCCTGTTCGGAGTGCTCCGGGACACCGCCGGGCCGGATCACGTCGGCGAGCGCCGCAGCCAGGCGCGAGCGCCATGCGGCGTCCGTCGTCCATCCGGAGCGCTGTGCCGCGAGGAGGATCGCCCCGCCGACCGGCGGCAGGGCCGGTGCCGCGGGCGGGCCGAGGCGCTTCTGCATATGCGGCCCGATGAGCGCGCCTTCGAAGAGGCCGCCCGCATGGGTCCAGACCAGGGGCTGGGGCAGGCCGAGGAGACGCCACGCCGCCTCGACCTGATCGCAAAGATGATCGGCGGCGCGCTCGATCATCGCTCTCGCCGTAGGGTCGCCGCTTGCCGCCAAGCGGTCCACGAAAACCGCCAGGGCCGCAATGGCGGAACGCCGGTTCCGCAGGCCGTAGACCCAAGCGATCAGGTCGCCGCGGCCGAGACCGAGGTGGTCCAGCAGACGATTCGCGAAATCCTCGCTGCCGGCGCGGCCATCGAGGGCCCGCGTGGTTTCGGACAGGGCCTCACGCCCGATCCAGTAGCCGCTGCCTTCGTCGCCGATCAGGTCGCCCCAGCCACCGGCGCGCCGGTGCGATCCGCGCCCATCGCCCGCCCAGGCCATGGATCCTGTCCCGGCTAGGGCCAGCACGCCGGCGCGCCCGGCAAACGCTCCCTCGAACGCCACATGGACATCGTTGAGCACGTCCGATGGGATCGCGAACAAACCGCCGACCCACGCGGTCTGGGCCTCCGAGATGGCTCTCGACTCGGTGTGGCAGGACAGCCCCAGGACGGCCCGCCGGAGGTCGCCGGCGCGCGTCCCGATCGCCTGGACCATGCCGGCGAAATCGTCGCGCCATTGGGGGTTGTCGTGGGGGTCGAGGCCAGGTCCGCGATGCAGCGCCATGATCGAGCCGTGGCGATCGGCCACCGCCAGGATCGTCTTGCTGCCGCCACCGTCAAGGCCAAGGACGAAGTCGCGGCTCATCTGCCTTGGCTCTCCGCGGCGGCATCGGAGCGGCCCGACGGCGCGAGCGACACCGTGACTCCCGCCTCCGCCAGACGGTGCTGGTGACCGGCGCCGAGCCGACGATCGGAGATCACCGCGGTGGCTGCGGTCAGCGATGCGACGAGATAGGTCGCGCGATGCCCGAACTTGCTCGCGTCGGCCAGCACAACGGCGGAAGCGGACCGCGCCAGCATGCGGCCATTGAGGCTGGCCTCGGCGGCGTCGAGGCTATAGATGCAGCCGTCATCCCCGATGGCACTGACACCCAGAAACAACTGGTCGAACCACAGGGTGTCCAGCATGGCTTCGGCCGCCGGGCCGACCAGGGACGCGTTCTCGCTGCGTAATTGGCCACCCAGCAGGGCGACGCGCAGCTTCGGCACGCCCATCAACTCCCGGGCGACCAGCAGTCCGTTGGTGAAGACCGCCAGCGGCATCGGGCTGACCCGCAGGTGGCGGGCCAGTTGCAGGACCGTCGTTCCCGCATCGAGGAACACCGCGGTCTGCGGCCGCAGCAGTTTGTAGGCGGCCGCCGCGATGCCGCGCTTCTGCGCGAGGTTCTGGCGCTCCCGCGTGGCGAAGCCGACCTCGACATGGGCGGCCGACGCGATGCGGGCACCACCATGGGTGCGGCTGACGACACCCTGGCGTTCGAGCGCCACGAGGTCCCGCCGCACCGTGGCGACCGATGCGCCGGTCGCCGACACCAGCGCCTCGATGGTCGAGGTTCCGCAGGTGTAGAGATGGTGGCGGATGACCTCGGTCCGATCCGGCTTCATGGGACGATCCTGTCGGAACAGGCAAGCTGCGGTCGTCCAGGATCAAAGTCAATCGGGATTTTGATCGCCTGTGAGCGGCACTCGGGTTCCGAACGGTCGAGCCGTCCTGGGTTACAGCCCAGCATGTCGGCGCACCCCGACCCACGCCATCTCGGCCCGAAGCCATGGCCCTGAACCCGGTCATCGGCTTGACGCTCATTCCCCGAAGGTTAAGCTCGGTCATCCGACCGGTTCCGCCTCCGGCGAGTCCCGATCCAACGAGCGGTCTCGCTTCCCATGTCGACGCTGATGGAACACGACGCCGCCCTGGGGCCGTTGCGGTTTGCGGTCCTAGCCATGGCCGAGGACGACGTCGAGGTGCTGTCGGCATGACGGGGGACCGCTTCGCCGAGGCCGAGCGCATCGTCGCCCATGACGGACCCCACGCCTTCGAAGCCGTCGTGCCGCCGATCGTGCAGACGTCGCTCTTCACCTTCGCGACACTCGCCGACATGGTGGAGACCTATGCGGGCCGGAAGGCTCGCAACGTCTATTCCCGCACCACCAACCCGACCGTCACGCTGTTCGAGCAGAAGATGGCGGCCCTCGAAGGCGCGGAGGACGCCATCGGCTTCCCGAGCGGCATGGCGGCCATCTCGGGGGCCGTGCTGGCCTTCGTGGCGCCGGGCGACCGAATCGTCTGCGTCAGACATGTCTATCCGGACGCCTACCGTCTGTTCGAGACCCTGCTCAAGAAGCTGCAGGTAACGGTGGCCTACGTGGACGGTGCCGATCACGCCGCCGTCGAAGCGGCACTGCCCGGCGCCAGGCTCTTCTACATCGAGAGTCCGACCAGTTGGACCATGCAGGCCCTCGACGTCGGCGCGCTGGCCGGGCTCGCCCGCCGGTACGGCGTCATGACGATGATCGACAATTCATGGGCTACGCCCGTCTTCCAGCGGCCGGTCTCGCTCGGCGTCGACCTCGTGATCCATTCCGCATCCAAATATATCGGCGGCCATAGCGATACGGTCGCGGGCGTCGTGGCGGGCCGGAGCGAGCTGATCCGCCACATCCGCCAGACGATCTGCCCCTACCTCGGGGCCAAGCTCGCCCCCTTCGAGGCGTGGCTGCTGCTGCGCGGTCTGCGTACGCTGCCGACCCGCCTCCGGGCCCACGAGGCCGCGGCCCTGACGCTGGCGCGTCGCCTCGCCGAGGAGCCCAGCGTCGCGGCGGTCTTCCACCCCGGCCTCGCCCCCGCCATGCCGCCCGGCCTCGGCGGCACCAGCGGGCTTTTCTCTTTCGTATTCGGCGACGGCATCGACATCCCGGCCTTCTGCGACGCGCTGACGCTGTTCCAGCTCGGCGTGAGCTGGGGCGGTCACGAGAGCCTCGTCGTGCCGGCGTTGGTGACGCGCGTGCAGGCCGCGGGGCCGAACTCCGCGGTCGACTTCGGCGTGCCCGAGCGCATGGTCCGGCTTGCCGTGGGGCTCGAAGGCACCGAAGCGCTCTGGGCCGATCTCGCCGGGGCCCTTGCGTCGGCGCGGCGCCCCTCATGACGACAGTGGGAGGAACACGACGATGCTGAAGACGCTGTTTTTGAGTGCGACCGCCTGCCTGATGATCGGCATCCCGGCCCGGGCCGAAACGCAACTGAAGCTCGTCGAGGTCATCACCAGCCCGGAGCGGACCGAGACGCTGAAGGACATCGTGGCCGGCTTCGAGAAGAGCCATCCCGGTGTCCACGTCGAGATCACGTCGCTGGCCTGGGGCACGGCTTTCGAGAAGTTCGCCACCATGGTGTCGGCCGGGGATACGCCCGACGTGGTCGAGATGCCGGACCGCTGGCTGTCGCTCTACGCGGGCGGCAAGCGACTCGAAAATCTCGAGCCCTACCTCGCCAAATGGCACCAGACCGCCGGCCTCAACGACCGTGCCCTCGAGATGGGCCGCTACGTCGACAAGACCGCCTACATGCTGCCCTATGGCTTCTATCTGCGGGCCCTGTTCTACAACAAGGTGCTGTTCAAGCAGGCCGGAATCGCCGAGCCGCCGAAGACGCTGGACGAGTTCGCTGCGGACGCCAAAGCGGTCTCGGCGCTGCCCGGCAAGTCCGGCTACTGCCTGCGCGGCGGCCCCGGCGGTCTCAACGGCTGGATGATGTTCGGCGCCACCGAGGCGGGGTCGGACCAATTCTTCAAGGACGACGGCACCTCGACCCTGACGGAGCCCGGCTGGGTCAAGGGTTCGGCGTTCCTCGTCGACCTCTACAGAAGCGGCGCTGCGCCGAAGGACAGCGTCAACTGGGGCTTCAACGAGATCGTGGCGGGCTTCTACTCCGGCACCTGCGCGATGCTGGACCAGGATCCCGATGCGCTGATCGCCATCGCGGAACGCATGAAGCCCGACGAGTTCGGCGTGACCACGATGCCCAAGGGGCCATCCGGCCGCGCCTATCCCACGCTCGGCTACGCCGGCTGGTCGATGTTCGCCAACAGCCAGCACAAGGACCTCGGCTGGGAGCTCATCGCGACGCTGGACGGACCGGACGGTAACATCGCCTGGAACAAGCGGACCGGTGCCCTGCCGGTCTACAAGGCAGCCGAGAGCGATCCCTTCTACAAGACCGACCAGTTCAAGGGATGGTTCGCCGAGCTGAGCGACAAGGATGTGGTGCCCCTCGTCATGCCGACCTACGTGCCGGGCTTCGCCTATTTTGCCGATTCGATTGCCGTCAAGACGAGCCAGCAGGCGCTGCTCGGCCAGCTCACGCCCGAGGACATGAACAAGCAATGGGCGGCCGTGCTGACCAAGGACAAGCAGAAGGCCATGGCGAAGCCTTGATCCGCAGAAGCTCCGCGCAACACCGGACGGTGGCGAGGCCGGGATCCCGGCCGGCACTGCCGGGATCCCGGCCATGACGGCCGCGGCGGCGCTCGGGCGGACCGGCACCCGGCGCTCGGTCCGGCGCCGCCTTGCAGTCGCGGCGGAACCCTACCTCTACACCGTGCCTTCGGTGTTCCTCATCGCCCTCATCATGCTGGTGCCGCTGGTCGTCGGACTGTCCTACGCGTTCCGCGACCTCACGCTGCTCGATCCCGACAGCGGCGGCTTCGTGGGGCTGAACAACTTTCGACAGCTCTACGGCGACGCCAGCTTCTGGAACGCCTTGCGCAACACCGTGACCTGGACGGTGTCGTCCGTGGCGCTTCAGTTCGGGTCGGGCCTCGTCCTGGCCCTGCTGCTCGATCGGTCCTTTCCGGGCCGCGGCATCATCCAGGCCCTGGTATTCCTGCCCTGGGCGGTCCCGAGCTTCCTGTCGGGCTTGAACTGGGCCTGGCTGTTCAACCCGGTGGTCGGGCCATTGCCGTCCTGGTTCGTGCGGTTCGGCCTCATGACGACGCCCGACAACCTCCTGTCGAGCCCCGATCACGCCATTTGGGGACCGGTGATCGCCAATGTGTGGTGGGGCATCCCGTTTTTCGCCATCACGCTCCTGGCCGCCCTGCAGTCGGTCCCGAAGGATGTCTACGAAGCGGCAGCCATCGACGGGGCCGGCGCCCTCCGGACATTCCGCAGCATCACGCTGCCGTTCCTGGCCCCGACCATCGCCATCACGGTGCTGCTGCGGACCGTCTGGATCGCCAACTTCGCCGACCTCATCGTGGTCATGACCAAAGGCGGCCCGGCCGATTCGACCCAGATCCTGTCGAGCTACATTTTCACGCTGGCGTTCCAGCGGCTCGACTTCGGTTACGCGTCGGCGGTCGCGGCCGTGCTGCTCGTCCTGCTGCTCGCCTATGCCATGGTGCTCGTCGTGCTGCGCCAGGTCCTGATGGCGCGGAACTGACGGTGCGCCGCGTCGGACCCGGGCGTGCGCTCTACTGGCTGTTCCATTACGGCCTGCTGTCCTGCTTCGTCGCCTTCGCGCTGTTTCCGCTGTTCTGGCTTCTCAAGGTGTCTTTGACGCCGAACGACCTCCTCTACAGCGAGGGCGTGAGGTTCTGGCCGTCGCGCGTCACCCTCGCCCATTACGTTTCCGTGGTCGGGCACACGCAATTCCCGCTGTTCTTCCGCAACAGCGTGATCGTGTCGACCCTGACGGCCGCGATCTCGACCCTGGTGGCGGCGGGCGCCGGCTACGGCTTCTCCCGCTTCGCGTTCCGGGGGAAGTTCTGGATCGTCGGGGTGATGCTGGTCAGCCAGATGTTCCCGCTCGTCATGATCGTGGCGCCGATCTTCCGCCTGCTCTCGCCGCTCGGCCTCACGGACAGCCTGACCGGTCTCGTGATCGTCTACACGGCCTTCAACGTGCCCTTTGCCAGCTTCCTCATGCAATCCTTCTTCGACGGCATCCCCAAGGACCTGGAGGAGGCCGCCATGATCGACGGGGCGACGCGGTTCCAGGCCCTCCTCGGCGTGATCCTGCCGTTGACCCTTCCCGGACTGGCCGCGACCCTCGGCTTCGTCTTCACGGCGGCCTGGAGCGAACTGCTCTTCGCCCTCATGCTGAACTCGTCGTCGGGGGCCAGCACTTTCCCGGTCGGCCTGCTCGCCTTCGTGTCCAAGTTCTCGGTCGATTTCGGGCAGATGATGGCGGCCGGCGTCCTGGCCCTGATTCCGGTCTGCGGGTTCTTCTTCTTCATCCAGCGCTATCTCGTGCAGGGCCTGACGGCCGGCGCGGTGAAGGGCTGACGCTGATGGCCGCCATCGACATCGCGGGCGTCCGCAAATGCTTCGGCAGCGTGCCGGTGCTGCGCGGCATCGACCTCGCGATCCGGGACGGGGAGTTCGTGGTGCTGGTCGGCCCGTCGGGCTGCGGGAAATCAACCCTGTTGAGGCTGGTGGCGGGGCTCGAGGAGATCACGGCGGGCGAGATCCGCATCGGCGACCGCCTCGTCAACGACCTTCCGCCGAAGGACCGCGACATTGCCATGGTGTTCCAGTCCTACGCGCTCTATCCGCATATGAGCGTGCGCGACAACATGAGCTTCAGCCTGAGGCTGAAGCGCGTCGCGGCCGAGCGCATCGCCGTCGCCGTCGCCGGGGCGAGCCGCAAGCTCGGGCTCGACGCGCTGATCGAGCGCAAGCCGCGCGCCCTGTCGGGCGGGCAGCGCCAGCGGGTCGCCATGGGGCGGGCCATCGTCCGCGAGCCCAAGGCCTTCCTGTTCGACGAGCCCTTGTCGAACCTCGACGCGCGCCTGCGCGAGCAGATGCGCTACGAGATCCGCAAGCTCCACCGCGACCTCGGCGCGACGTCGATCTACGTCACCCACGACCAGATCGAGGCCATGACCATGGCGGACCGGATCGTCGCCATGAACGAGGGCGTAGCCCAGCAGATCGGGCCTCCGGCCGAACTCTACGACGACCCGGCCAACACCTTCGTGGCCGGGTTCATCGGCTCGCCCGCGATGAATTTCCTCGACGGGACGCTGAGCTTCGGAGATGGCGCGGGCGCCGGCGCGGAAGACGGCAGGGGCGCGGACACGGATGCCGCGACCGTCCGGGCCGGCGATGCCGTCCTGGCCATGGTGGCGCGCCCGACCGGGTTGTCGTCGGGCGCGCGCGTTACGCTGGGGATCCGTCCCGAGCGCCTACGCATCGGACCGGTCGGCACCGGTGCTGCGGCGGTCGTCGACCTCGTGGAGCCCACCGGCCTCGCGTCGGTGATCCACCTGGATCTCGAAGGGCAGGGACTGAAGGTGTTCACCACCGAAAGGCCGAGGCTCTCGGTCGGGGAGCCGGTGGGGCTGGCGGTCGCGCCGTCGGACCTCCTGCTGTTCGATCACGAGACAGGCCGCCGATTGCGGCCCTTGCGGGCTTGAGGCCCCTCGTCAGGATCCGAGCGATGATCCGGAAACGGTCTTTCACTGGGGCAGTGGCCGATCCGCATCGCTGCCTTTGTGGACCGTCTCTAACCCCAACCAGGCCGCCACGGCCCTCAACTCGGCCGCGAGCGCCTCGCCGGTCCCGCGCGGCGCATCCGGCTCGTGATGCGTGCCCAGCACGAGCAGCCGCCCCGCGGCGCGGTCGGCCTTGAGGTCGACGCGGGCCACCAGACGGTCGCCGAGCAGGAACGGCAGCACGTAATAGCCGTGCTGCCGTTTGTCGGCCGGCACGTAGATCTCGATCCGGTAGCGGAAGCCGAACAGCCGCTCGGCCCGCGACCGCTCCCAGACGAGCGGGTCGAAGGGCGACAGCAGGGCGCAAGACTCCACCCTGCGCGGCACTCGCGCCTCGGTGTGGAGGAAGGCCGGCTGCGCCCAACCCTCGACCGCGACCGGCCGCAGGCGACCCATCTCGATCAGGGCCGCAATCCCCCGCCGCGCGTCCTCGGGTCCGAGCCTGAAATAGTCGCGCAGGTCGCGCGCGGTCGCGACCCCGAGCGCGCGCGCCGCCAGGTCCAGCAAGGCCCTTTGGGCTTCGTCCTCGTGCGGGGTCGGCATCGCCAGCACGGCTTTGGGCAGCACGCGCGACGGCACGTCGTAGACGCGCTCGAAGGCGCCGCGTCGCGTCGCCGTGGTGATGTGCCCGGCCCAGAACAGCCATTCCAGCGCCTGCTTGGTCTCGCCCCAGCCCCACCAACCGCCACGGCTTCCCCGCCCCGCGGCGCGGCCGTCCTCGACATCGCTCGCCGCCATCGGCCCTTCGGCCACGATCCGGGCCAGCACGGCTTCGGCTGCGGCGCGTTCGGTCGTCGCATAGGCCCGTAGCCGGCCGTAGCAGCCAGCGCCGCGGTCGGCCCGGGCCATGCGCCAGCGGAACAGGGGCTGGTGCTCGACCGGGATCAGCGAGGCTTCGTGCGCCCAATATTCGAAGAGGCGGCGCTCGCGGCGCGGTCCCCAGGCGGCGCGGTCGAGCAGCGTCCGGTCGTAGGGACCGAGTCGCGAGAAGGCCGGCAGGTAATGGGCCCGCGCCAGCACGTTGACGCTGTCGATCTGGTGGAGGGCCAGCCGGTCGAGATTGCGCCTGAGGTGGCCCGAGTCCACAGGCCGGTTCGGCCGAGCGCGTCCGAAACCCTGCGCCGCCAGGGCGATGCGGCGGGCTTCGGCATGCGACAGGGTGTCCAGGGGGCGCATCGGTTCCGGGAACACGGTCCTATTTGGTTCCGAACATCCGGTCGCCGGCGTCGCCTAGGCCCGGCACGATGTAACCGTGCGGGTTCAACCTCTCGTCGACGGCCGCCGTCCAGATCGACACGTCCGGATGGGCGACGCGCAGCTTCGCCACACCCTCCGGGGCCGCCAGCAGGCACACGAAACGGAGATCGCGCGCGCCGCGCTGCTTCAGGAGGTCGATGGCCGCGATAGCCGAATTGGCGGTCGCCAGCATGGGGTCCATGACGATCGTCAGGCGCTCGGCGATGTCGGTCGGTGCCTTGAAGTAATATTCCACGGCCTGAAGGGTCTCGGGGTCTCGATACAGGCCGATATGGGCCACGCGGGCCGAGGGAACGAGATCCAGCATGCCGTCGAGGAAGCCGACGCCGGCCCGCAGGATGGGAGCGAACACGAGCTTCTTGCCGGCAATGCGGGGCGCCATCATGGGTTGGAGCGGGGTCCTGATCTCGACGAGTTCCACCGGCAGGTCGCGCGTCACCTCGTAGCAGAGCAGCATGCCGATCTCGTTCATGAGCTGCCGGAAGCCCTTGATGGAGCGTTCCTCCATGCGCATCAACGTCAGCTTGTGCTGGACCAGCGGATGGTCGACGATCGTGACATTGTCCATGGCGGCTCCCGCAGTGCCGGCCGAATGCGCTGCGGACCCGTGCCTAGCATGGCGGCGGGGTGCTTCGGAACCCGGTCATGCATGGGACGGGGATTGGGGCCGACGCGGTGCAGGGCCGTGATTTTCATTGATCTGCAAGATGGGGATTGACGTGTTGGGGATGTGGGATCTATATCGTGTTCATCGACGGGCGGCGCTGTTTTGGTATGGCGTTGCGGTGATTTCCTCAGTTTCGCTTAGGTTTTGGGCCTGGCAGGGTTTGCCGGGTT